>Ga0075030_100000481_pt1 | contig 34586 bp, 28 predicted proteins | sample LitLauG_LLR_2012_FD_71393 | JGI IMG/M metagenome (GOLD analysis project Ga0075030, IMG submission 71393) | Freshwater sediment microbial communities from Pennsylvania, USA - Little Laurel Run_MetaG_LLR_2012 | ecosystem: Environmental > Aquatic > Freshwater > Creek > Sediment | place: USA...
ATCAGCGATCTGAATCCTTATCGCCTGGCGCTCGCTGAAAAGATGGGCGTCACGCTGGCGGTTGATCCACGAAAAACACCTCTCCCTGAGGTCCAAAAGAAGCTGGGCATGCAAGAGGGATTCGATGTGGGCCTCGAAATGTCAGGTTCGCCAGCTGCCTTCAACGACATGCTCGCAAACATGAGCCATGGCGCGAAGATTGCTATGCTCGGAATTCCAGCCTCCGAGATGTCGATCGACTGGCACCGCGTGATCTTCAATATGCTGACGATCAAAGGCATCTACGGACGGGAAATGTACGAGACATGGTACAAGATGACGGTGATGTTGGAATCCGGCCTCGACATCTCACCCGTCATCACTCACCGTTTCTCATGGGGAGATTATGAGCAAGGGTTCGCCGCGATGACGACAGGCAACACCGGAAAAGTGATTCTCGACTGGCGCGGTGCGGCTTGACGCTGATGCGGTGTGTGCGACCAGCCTACGCGTTCATTACGGTGCGCGAAACTACAAACGCTATTGAGATAGCCGACGAGGCGCTGGCGTTATCTATCGAGCGTGCCGCGGGTGAATCCTTTTGGGTTGCTGACTTTCAGCACTGGCTGGTACCGCCGCTTTTGCTTTCTTTCTTCGTCGTGACCGTTTGTTCCTGCGCATGGGCACAGGGTGCTCCAACGTTGTCTGCATCTCAGCGAGACTTTCTTCGACGCCTGGTCAGTGCGGCGAAAGAACGCCCAAATCACACGGTTCGCTATGACCCGGGATATGTGCGTATCCCTTACCCGGGCGGGGACGTTCCCGCTGACACAGGCGTCTGCACCGACGAGGTCATCCGTTCTTATCGAGTACTGGGTATCGATTTGCAGAAAGAGGTGCACGAGGATATGGCGCAGAATTTCTCGTCATATCCACGAAAGTGGAAGTGGGGGTTGGGGAAACCCGACAGCAACATCGATCATCGCCGCGTACCGAATTTGATGGTGTTTTTCCGGCGCAAGGGTGAGTCCTTGCCGACCAGCACCCGAGCGGAAGATTACAGTCCGGGAGATCTCGTGACTTATGATCTTGGCGGCAATGTGCCACATATTGGGATCGTCATTGACCGCAAGGGCACGAGTGGGCGTTACATGATCGAACACAACATCGGACAGGGGCCCAGGATCGAGGATGTGCTGTTCAACTGGAAAATCACTGGGCACTATCGGTACTACGGGCCTACTTGAGGGTGTAGCAGCCGAGAATCACTTGCCGATGGTCGCAGATTGTTCTGCCACCTGGTACCACTGGCCGTCGCGTTTCACAAAGACGCCCGTCAGGCGGCTACGGCGGGTCTTGACTTGCCCGGAATCCCGAACGGAAATCGTGAACTCCGCATTGGAAACAGCTGTGTCGCCGTAGATGCGGATTTGAATAGCCTTCGGCTCGATTTCCATCACGATGATCTTGCGCTGAACGTCGCTTAGACTGGCCAACGCTTCGTCTTTATTCTCGACACGCCCGTTATCACGGGTGTGCAGGTAATCGGGTGAAAGATGTTTTGCGTATTCATCCCAATCGCCCTGAACGATCAGTCCTGCCAGCTTCAATTCGAGAGCTTGGATTTCGCCCTCGGCGTTGGGATTCGCGTCGGCGTGCAAACCCGGTTGTTGCGCGGCCAGCGAGAGGCCCAACGCCAGAAAAACCGTGATGGTGAATACCGTTCTCATTCTTGTTTTCTCCGGATTCCTGGCCTTTAACTTGCCGGCTTGGGGATCTTGGGTGCGGCTACCTTATAGTCCTCGGACTTGCCGCGCGGGATGCTCAGGGTCTTCCATTCCTTCGAGCGCAGGTGCTTGGCGAGGAACACGATCTGGCCGATGTGCTGCGCGTAGTGGGCGAGTGCGCGGTTGAGCGCCTGCACTACGGTGTGCGGCTCCTGGCGGATGGTCACCGTGCGCGATAAGTCTTCGGGCGTAAGCGAATCCAGTGTCGAGAAAACGTGGGACCAGCCCTCTTCCCACCAGCGCATGACTTCTTCGCGAGTGGTGGTGGCCGAGACCTCGAATTCCTGGTCGCGGAAACGGTCCGGCTTTTCGCCGTCGCTGGTGAGGAAGTCGGTGAAGCGGGAGCGTGCATTGCCGGCAATGTGCTTGATCAGCTGGGCGACGGAATTCGATTCGGGATCAAGGATGGTGAACAGTTCATCGTCTTCCAGTTGCGCGATGGCGGCTTCGGCCATGCGCTTATGGCCGCGGAGTTGGCGCTTGATTTCGTCCAGGTAGTGGGAGGCAAGATCGGTCATACAATTCCTTCAGGCATTCAATGCTGGGGGCGCAGTCGCGCTCCTCATTATGCACTGTGACGATATCTTTGCACGCTGCCCCGGTCAATCTGCATGCGCTTTCTCCGGCCCGCTCCGTTCGCTGTGCCAGGGCACGGCATTTGACCGCAAGAAGCGGATAGAAGATTTGGTCCGCTCTCGCGTACGCTCGCATCTAAATGCCGGACATAGTGCGGGGGACAGGAATGGCTTCCACGAAAGATTACGTGTTAGGCACGCACACGGAAGAGATTGAGCGCCTTGGCTTGCAGCACCGCGCGTGGCGGCAGCGTGCGCTGGACGCCTGGCGGTCGGCCGGGATCGGTCCGGGGCAAACCGTGCTGGACGTCGGGTGCGGCCCCGGCTACGCTTCGCTGGATCTCGCTCATCTGGTCGGCCCGTCCGGCCGCGTCGTCGCCATCGATAAATCCGAACGATTCCTCAGCACGCTTGATGCTACCTGCCGCGAGTACCGCATCCACAACATCAGCGCGCATCTGGCCGATCTCGACGCCGGAGAGTTTCCCGATGTAATCGCCGATCGCGCCTGGTGCCGCTGGGTGTTGGCTTTCGTCAAAGATCCTCGCACGGTTCTGGCACGGATGGCCGCGGCGATCGCACCCGGAGGGGCCATCGTTCTGCACGAGTACTTTGATTACGCCACTTGGCGCGGGGCGCCACGGTGTTCTGAACTCGAGGAATTCGTAAGTGCGGTTATGGCCAGTTGGCGCGACAACGGCGGCGAGCCCGATATCGCTTTGTGGCTGCCTCGCTGGCTGGAGGAACTCGGCTTCGAGTTGCGCAGCGCTCGTCCCATCGTCGATGTCGTCGAACCCGATCAACTGAGCTGGACGTGGCTGGCGAGCTTTGTCGAAGTCGGCCGCCGTCGCCTGGTCGATTTGGGATACCTGTCTCCCGGCCGGGCCGAATCCATCTGGCAGGCTTTCGCTACCCTACAAGCCACGCCGGGAGCCCGCATGATCACTCCTGGAGTCCTGGAAATTGTCGCGACGCGGCGAGCACGCCTGGCAGGCGATAACCGGAACGGCAACAAAAAGATCGCTTCTACTTCTGCAATCTAAATTTCTGACTCTGCAATCGGGGTTGGAACATCGCAGGCGACGCGGAAGCCATAATCAGCATATCGAAACTCCGGCGGAATGCTGGAGCGGGCGGCGCAGCGCGACTGCTTGATGTGATGGCGCCAGGAGCCTCCGCGGGAAGCACGGCGATTCCCGGTATCGGGCCCTCGGGGATTGCGCTCGGGCGAAACGGCGTAGTAGCTGGCGCTGTACCAGTCCGCGCACCATTCGTGGACGTTGTCGCACATGTTATAGAGGCCATATCTGTTGGCTGCGTCGCCGCCGACCGGTTCCGGACCACTTTGCCAACGGCTGGCGTAGTTGGGTAGGGATTGGGGTGGCGTGTCGCCCCAGGGATAGAGTCCCCCTTCACGGCCGCCGCGCGCTGCCCGTTCCCATTCCGCCTCGGTCGGCAGGCGGAACGGCCGGCCGGTGCGCGTGCTGAGCCACTCACAATAACGAACGGCCTCGTGCCACGACACTCCGACGACGGCTTGCTCAGGATGGTCGAAGTTGGCGTCGTTCCAGAAGGGTGGAGGTTGGGACCGAGTGTCGTGAAGGAAGCGCGCGTATTCGAAGTTCGTGACCTGACAGGCGGCGAGCAGAAACTCATCGGCCCAGACTCGATGCACCGGCTTCTCATTGTCCTGACCGGTGTCGCATCCCATGAGAAACCAGCCCTCCGGAATACGCACCAGCGCGGGAGCGAGTTCTGCACTGCCGGACTGCGAGGCGAGGGTTGCCATGGTCTCAGAACGCCCGCAGCACGCGGACGATGACTTCGATTCTATTCTCCTGAAACAACCGGATGGCAGCGATGCCGGCGGCACCCGCCTTCATGCATGAATCTGCGTTGTCGAGCGTGACACCTCCGAGAGCGAAGATAGGGATTCTTGCCTGACAGGCTTCGCGCAGAGCGGCGAGACCGGCGGGCGGAACGACCGGCTGATCTTTCTTTTCGAACACCGGGGCGAAGACGGCGAAATCGGCCCCCTGAGACTGAGCACGATCGACATCGGCGCGGCTGTGGCAGGACACCGCGATGCATGGTGTCTCGCGGGCGGTGGCGCCTGCGCCATGCTGGGTCCAGATGCCGCGCGCTTCGATTGCGCGAATATCGTCGGAACGCAGATGAACACCGTCCGCGCCGGTGGCAATCGCGATGTCGGTGCGGGAATTGATTAAGAGGCGAGTTCTCAGTTCCCGGTTCTCAGTTCTCAGTTCCTGAATGATGTGCGCGGCTTCGCGAGCCAGTTGCTCGAACTCGCGTGAACTCAGATCCTTTTCGCGGAGTTGGATATAGTCCACGCCTGCGCGCGCCGCCTCAGCGACTTTCGCAAGCAGAACGCGCCGTCGAGTCCACTCGTCCCCGGGGAATTGCGTTCGGTCGGTAATGTAGTAGAGCAGACAGCCGTCCGCCATCAGAATAGTACGAGTGTAGCGCGGACACTCTTGTCCGCGTGTTTGCAGCGCCGGGCTGCCTGCGCGGACAGGAATGTCCGCGCCACACGGCTATGGGCGGGTCTTTGCGATCTCCGGCACGGCGGCGAGGCTTCCGCGTTTCGGCTGTTGCGGTCCGAGGTGGTACCGGGTCAGGCCCTCTTTCAGGAACTCGAAGCTCTCTTCCGGTGAATCCGTAATCTTGAACAGGTCAAGGTCTTCGGGAGAGACCACGCCGGCGTCGACCATGGCTTCGAAATTGATGATTTTCTTCCAGTACTCGCTGCCATAAATCACGACCAGAATCTTCTTGGCAAGTTTTTCGGTCTGCGCGAGGGTAAGGATCTCGAAGAGCTCGTCCAGCGTGCCGAAGCCGCCCGGGAAAATGACCAGCGCTTTGGCAAGATACGCGAACCAGAACTTCCGCATGAAAAAGTAGTGGAACTCGAAATTGAGCGACGGAGTGATGTACGGGTTCGGGTTCTGCTCAAACGGCAGATTGATGTTCAAACCGATCGTTTTGCCACCCGCCTCCTGCGCGCCCAGGTTGGCGGCTTCCATGATGCCGGGGCCGCCGCCGGTGGTGACGACGAAACGGCGGCGCTTGGCCGGAATCTGGATGGACCACTCGGTCAACAAGTGGGCCAGGCGGCGAGCGTCTTCGTAATAGCGTGCCATGTCCACGGCAGCCTGGGCGCGTTTCATCGCACTGGCTTGTTGCGCCGCCGTGACACTTGCCCCGTTCCCCTTTACATCGGCCAGGCGATTCTGGGCAGCGCCGGGACTGGGCAACCGGGCAGAACCGAAGAAAACGACCGTGTCCTGGATCTGCTCGCGCCGGAAACGCGACAGGGGCTCGATGTACTCCGACAGCAGGCGAAGAATCCGGCCATCGGGACTGTTGAGAAACGGTTCGTTCTTGTAGGCGAGCGGGGCGGGCTTGGGCTTCTTGTCATCCATAAAGGACTTTCGTCACGTTGTTGGCCGTCGGTTCGCCGGTTAGAAATCAGTCAACCAGCGACGACCTTCAGTCTTCCCTATATTGAATTGCCTCCTGGAATCCAACCCAGACATTGAGAAAGCCGAGGCCGGTGCAGACGCCGCGCACAAAACCGCTGCCGAAAATCGAACGGAGGGTGGGGTAGGGGAACAGCAGGTGGTTTTCGGTCCACTCGGGACGCCAGGGCAGCATGATCAGCATGACTCCGACCGTCGCACACAGAAACACAAACAAGAGGACACCGATACGGCGGAGCCACACGTGCGCGGCCGAAGCCGACCTCCCCGCAGCAAGCGAAGGAGCCGACGGGCGGACCGGAACTTCGGAAACCGGCTTGATCTCTTCCAGGCCGGTGGATTCGGTGGCAAAGGGTAGCTTGGGATCGGACATCATCGCTGGCGTCGTAGTCAGGTGGGCAAGGGACCCGAGAGCATCCCCAGCGCACGTTTGGGACCCACTCGTGCATTCTACGACTTCAGAGCCTGAATTCGCTCGGCCACGTCCCGGTAATCGATATTGGCGCCGTACACGTCGGTGAAGTGGCGCAGGGCAGCCGGCCGGTCCTGGGCACTTTCACAGGCCGAACCGAGTTCGTAGTTGATGGCCACCCGCGATTCCTGATCAAGACCCGGGATCGCCAGCGCCTTCTCATACCAGCGAATCGCGGCCTGGGGCACTCCTTTATCGAGGAAACATTGCGCCAGCCAGGTATAGGTCTGGACCGTCTGCGTGAACGCATGCCCGTGATCGATGGCGGCACAAACCTTCTGCAGTTCGGCGATGGCTTCGTCGAGCAGCCCCATTTCGCGGAATGCGACGCCCAGATTGTAGTGGGTCTCGGGATCTTCATCGCTGGAGGCGGCGCCCTCTTCGAGTTCCTGCTTGAGTTCGCCAAACATCTCCGAAAGATCCACGCTGTCCGAGGGGTGCATGGCTTGCGCGCCGGCTCCCAGGGGACGTACCGGCGCAGGTGCGTAGCTCATGGCCGGAGCAGCCGCGGCGGCGGCGGCGGCGGCCCCCACCGCAGCGGCGTCGGGTGCTGGCATGGGAGCAGAAGAACTGTCCGCGCGAGCCACAACGGGCTCAGGAGCGGTCGCAGGCGGCTTCGGTGAGGGCGCAGGCCATACTCGCATGGGTTCGCGCGCGGGCGGTTCGGCTTTCGGGAAAGAATCGCCCAGCGAGGATTCGAGGTCGGCCACAAACGTTGCCAGGTCGCTGGTTTCAGCGCGCACCGGCTCGAGGTGATCCGGCTCAGACGCGTGTTCCTCCTGGAATGCGGGAGAACTCCCGTGATGATATCCGGCCAGAAGGTCCGGAGACGCCGCGAACTCCGGTTCCGAATGGGCGGGTTGGGACACCGAAGCCTCAGCCTCCGGTGTCTCATCTGCAGAGATCTCCGTGATCTCGGCCTCCGGCTCAGCGGACGCCTGGGTGCTGGCAGAATCGATCTGGGCGCGCAGCGGCCCCAGAATGCTGGCATCGCTGGTCAGTGATTCCAATTTCTCAAGCGCGGCGCGCGCCTGGTCGGCCATGAAGTGCTCGAGATAGAAACGGGCTTCCTCGACGGTCTCGACGACTTCGGGGTTGTCCGGGGCCAGATTTCTTGATGGCGCGGCGGGTGGCTGCTGTTGAGATGGCGCGGCCGACTCAATCGAGAGCGAATCCTCCCACTCCGAGGAGAGATCGTCAGCATGATCCGGCGGCTGGACAGACATTTCCTGCACTTCAAATCCGGGCTGGGCCGAAGCATGCGCGGTGCTACCGGGTTGCGACGCGGGTACGGACGCTGGCCAAGACGCGGCGGGCGAGGAAGGAGCAGCCGCAGCCAAAGCCGTGACCGCGGCGGTACCGGGTTCGGTACTCTGCTCGTAGCGGGTGGCCAGGTCCGCATAGCGGACTGCCTCATCCGGGTAGCCGGCTTCGTGGTACACGCCTTCGAGAGTGCGGCAGCAAACAGATGCTTCGGCAAAGCGCTGCGCACGGGTATGGAGCGCCACCAGGCGCTGATTCAACCGCACGTCGTTCGGCGCCTGCGGCAGAACGCTCAGAAGAGGCACGATGGCCTTCTCCGGCAGATTGTAGGACAGGAACAAGTCCGCATCGGTGACGGCCGAGCGAACGGTGATCGCGATGGGATCGGGATACGACTGGTCGATCACGGGCGCAGTCGTTTCCAGTTCCTCTACAATCACTTCGCCCTCCGCGGCCGTAATGCGGTTGACGGGCGCGGCTCCACTCAGGTGCTCCAGCACCTGCTGGTAGTTCTGCACGTGCAGCTGATTCTGGGGCTCGGTCGAGATCAGCGCCTGGTACAAATCGCGCGCTCGAGGGTAGTTCCCATCCTTGACCGAGGCGTGGGCCAGCAGTTCGGTTACTTCCGCAACATGAGTGCTCTCGCCGGCTTTGTTGAGGAGTTGCAGCAGCGTGTCCAGGGCGCCAGAGTCATCGCGTACATGACCGATGATCGCGTGCAGGCTGGTCAGTAGTTTGGCGGAATCCGTCGCCAGAAGGCGGTCGGCGTGCCGTGAGTAGACCTCGAGCGCCTCATGATACTGCCCCATGCGGGCCGAACCTTCCGCCAGCAGGAACAGGCCTTCCGCGTCGTTGTGCACGGTGAGCAGTTTCTCAGCCAGCGGGGTTGCCTGCGCCAGGTTGCCCGTTTGGACGTAGGCTTTCAGCAGATCGCGTAGGCCCTCGGGGTGAGAATCGAGGTCGGAGGCCTTCTCCAGGAACTGGATCGCATTCTTGGCATCGTCGCTTTCGAGGGCAGCGCGTCCCCGCAGGAGCAGCACATAGCTGTTGCCGGGCTCGAGGACCAGCATGCGCTGCAGAATGTCCTCGGCGGCAGCCAGCGACCCGCGCGCACGGAGCGATTCCGCGGCCGCACTGAAGATTTCCCACGCTTCTTTTTTCTTGCCCAGCTTGATGTAGACCTCGGCCAGCTTGACCCGCATCGAGACGTTTTCCGGGTCCATCTCGAGGACCTTCTGGAAAAGCCGCACCGCCTGGTCCAGTTCTCCGGCCTTCATGAAATCTTCGGCGACTTGCAGATACTGGGCGCGGGCGTCGTTGAACAGGCCCTGCTGGGTATAGAGTTCGGCCAGTTTCAAAGATCCATCCACGCTCGGCGAGAGCTTGGTGATCTTCTTGTACATGGCAATGCCTTTGACGGTGAAACCCTGGGACGCGTAGGCGTCCCCCACGGTCTTAAAGCACTCCACGGCCCGGGCCGTGTCGCCCAGGCGAGCGTACAGATCGCCCACCGTATTGGTCACGGTAAGATCCTTGGCATCGTGCTTGAGGATCTTCTCGTACTCGGCAATGGCGTTCTGCAGCTTGCCCTGCTGGACAAACTTTTCCGCAGTGCTGAGAACCTTCTGTTTATTGAAGCCGAAACCAAACGCCATAAAATTGCGGACTCCAGCCCTAGATTCCCGCCGAACGCCCACGATTCCTGGGAGCGTTGCCCAACGGGTCTGCTTTCGCCGGAAGATTCCCGGACAAAACACCGCCCCCCGCGCGAGCGGGATCACGGCGTAAGGTCATTGTACGGCTGGTTACCCATCCCCCGATGATTACCGACGATTACCCAGGATTACCGAAAGGGAGTGTACGTCCGGGTTACGGAAGGCATGGGAGTCCCGCCTCAGACGTGGAGGGACGGCTCTCGCGGGTCGGTCCCAGTTAGTGCAATGGGTGTTCTACAACAGTTTTTTCGAGGATAGGCATCTCCATGGGTTTCATTGACTTGCCTATTCCCGCAACGTAACATTTGCCACGCATGATTGGCCAGACCATCTCGCACTACCGCATCAGCGAGAAGCTCGGCGGGGGCGGGATGGGGGTGGTCTACAAGGCTGAGGACACCGAACTCGGCCGCTTCGTCGCCCTGAAATTCCTGCCCGATGAACTGTCGCGCGACCCCCAAGCGCTGGAACGATTTCGCCGAGAGGCGCGGGCGGCGTCGGCTCTCAATCATCCCAACATTTGCACGATTTACGAAATCGGCAAGCACGGTCAGCACTCGTTCATTGCCATGGAGTTTCTGGAGGGAGCAACGCTCAGGCACCGTATTGCCGGGCGTCCGCTGGAAACCGAACTGATTCTATCGCTCGCTACCGAAGTTGCCGATGCTCTGAACGCGGCGCACGCCAAAGGCGTTGTTCATCGCGACATCAAGCCCGCGAACATTTTTGTGACCGAGCACGGTCATGCCAAGATTCTGGATTTCGGGCTGGCCAAGGTTTCCCTCAAGCAGGAGAGCATTGCTCTGAGCGCCCTGACGATCGATTCTCAGGAACATCTGACGAGTCCTGGCAGTGCGCTCGGCACTGTCGCTTACATGTCGCCGGAGCAGGCACGCGCGAAAGAATTGGACGCCCGCACTGATTTGTTCTCGTTTGGAGTCGTCCTCTATGAGATGGCCACAGGGCAGTTGCCGTTCCGTGGAGAGAGCTCCGCAGTCATTTTCAAGGCCATTCTGGACTCCGCTCCCACCTCGGTGGTGCGGCTCAATCCCGATGTGCCTGCCGAGCTGGAACGGATCATCAGCAAGGCATTGGAGAAAGACCGCAACCTGCGCTATCAGAGTGCTGCGGAGATGCGAGCCGACCTGCAACGGCTGAAGCGGGACTCCGAGAGCGGGTACCGTTCGGCGGCGAGCTCAGGCACGGTGGCGGCGGCCGAAGCTCCAACAGTTTCCCAGCCCGCGCACACCACCAGCAGCTCAGCCGTGGTGGCCGCCGCACGCCAGCACAAATTGGGCACTGGCGTCATCAGCGCGATCGTCGTCTTGCTGGTGGCAGCGGCCGCTTACGGAGTCTATGCTTTTCTTTCCCGCAGTCGGCCTATTCCATTTCAGAATTTCTCCGTCAACAAAGTTACAGAGACCGGCAAAGCCAAGCTGGTCGCCATCTCTCCTGATGGCAAATACATCTTGAGCGTAGTGGATGACAAAGGGCAGCAGAGCTTGTGGTTGCGCAACGTTCCTACCAACAGCAACACGCAGGTCATGCCTCCCGAGCCGTTGCAATACCTGGGTCTGCGCTTCTCCCCCGATGGAAATTACCTTTATTTTGTCCGTGGTGAGCAGGGGCAAGCTCTGAAGTATCTTTATCGGGCGCCCGTCCTGGGCGGCACGCCGCAAAAGCTCGTCACGGACGTGGACACGAACATCACTTTCTCTCCCGACGGTCGGAGTCTTGCATATATCGTGAATAACAACCCGGAACTCGGCAAGTTCCGCCTGGTGAGCTATTCGCTTGAAACGGGCGAGGGGAAAACGCTGGTCCTCGGTAACGCGAATCAACTCCTGCTTGACCCGGCTTGGTCGCCCGACGGCAAGACGATCGTGTGCGTGATCTATCAGCAAGGAGACACCCTCAGCGGCTTGGTGGCCGTCGACGCAATCACTGGCAAACAAAACACTATCTTTGAGTCCAAAACCGGTCTTCTGTTTAAACCCGTGTGGTTGCCCGATGGCAGCGGTTTGTTGGCGCTGTATAACGGCAGCGAGAACAATTTCAGTCGCCAGCAAGTTGTCGAAGTCTCCTACCGAGACCGTAGAGCCCGCGCTGTCACCCACGACATCAACGATTATTCCGATCTAAGCCTTTCCGCCGATGGGCACATGGCGGCGACTGTTATGCAACAACTTCACTACGACCTCTTCGTGGCGCCAGCATCTGACCTGAGCAGTGGCCGAGCCCAGCAGCTGACCTCCGGGGCTCCCGCAGGCAACTTCACCTGGACACCGGAGGGCCAAATGATCCTCGAACAACAGAATGTCTTGAACCTCTTCCACCTTGACACTGGGAACAAATCGTCCCTTACCTCAATGCAACAGGAGGGCTCGGCATTCATGCCTTCCTCCTGCGCGAATGGACGCTATGTTGTGTTCTCAATGGGCGGCCGCGGTGGCGTTAGAACGGTGACTGTTTGGAGAATGGACGCGGGCGGCGGAAACCTCAAACAACTCAGTGACGGCAAACGGGATCAACTCGCCGTCTGCTCGCCCGATGGGAAGTGGGTGTATTACTCGGATCTATCCAACGGCGCAAAGCTGACCAGGGTGCCTTTGGACGGAGGAAAGCCGGAAAGACTCTCCGAACTTCCGGCATACAGCGCATTCGACATTTCTCCAGACGGCAAGCTGGCAGCTTTTACAACGTTTTCTCCCAGCAGCCCGAAGAAACAACTGGCATTGCTCTCCGTCGATTCTCCGCAGAACTCGAAACTCCTGGACCTGCAACGCGCGGTTCCGTCGTATGGAGCTGTCGTCTTCTCCCATGATGGCAAAGCTGTCATTTATGCTTTAGGTGACCAGGAAGCTGAAAACCTCTGGCGGCAGCCCCTCGACGGTTCTTCGGGAAACCAGATCACCCACTTCAAATCGGAACAGATCTGGGATTTCCACTGGTCTTTCGATGGCACCAAGCTGGGGCTGGTCCGCGGCCACACTGATTCTGATGTCGTGCTGCTGCAAGAGTCCAAACCGTAAGACGCGTAATACGGGTCCTCACTCTCTGGAAGGACGACGACCGGCCCCAACCATCAAGATCGATCGAGAATTACCAGCCTCTAGACGATTCGGGAATTACCTTGTCGCAGCTTCCACCGGAACCCGCTTCTCAATTGGCACGAATTGCCGCGTTTCGTGCCCGATCCAGACCTGGCGCGGGCGGGCGATTTTCTGCTCGGGATCCGTGATCAGCTCCTGCCATTGCGCCAGCCAGCCGACCGTGCGCGGAATAGCAAACAGCACGGTGAACATCTCCGGCTTGAAGCCCATCGCCTGGTACATGATGCCGGAGTAGAAGTCCACGTTGGGATAGAGCCGGCGCTGCGCGAAGTAGTCGTCTTCCAGCGCGATGCGTTCCAGTTCGAGGGCAATCTCGAGTTTCGTATTGCGTCCAGTCACCTCGAAGACGCTGTCGGCCGCCCACTTGATGATTTTCGCGCGCGGATCGTAGTTCTTGTAAACGCGGTGCCCGAAGCCCATCAGCTTGCCTTTCCCCTCTTTGATCTTCTTGATGTAGGCGGGGACATTGTCCTTGGACCCGATTTCATCGAGCATGCGCAGCACTTCCTCGTTGGCGCCGCCGTGCAGCGGTCCGGAGAGAGCGGATGCGGCCGAGGCGGTAGCCAGGTACGGGTCGGCCTGCGAGCTGCCCACCGCCCGCATCGTGTTGGTGCTGCAATTCTGCTCGTGATCGGCGTGCAGAATAAACAGGATGTCGAGCGCCCGGGCGATCACCGGGTTGGCCGCGTATTTCGGCTCGACAATCTTCCACAGCATGTTCATGAAATTCTCGGTGTAGGTCAGGTCGTTGTCGGGATACACATAGGGGAACCCGACGTTGTGCCGGTACGACATGGCCGCGATCGACGGCATCTTGCCGATCAACCGCTTGATCTGCAGCAACCGCGTCGCGGGGTCGTGAACGTTCTTGGCATCCGGATACACCGTCGAGAGCGCCGCCACCGTGCTCACCAGCATCGCCATCGGGTGCGCATTGTAGCGGAAGCCCTCCATGAACTTCTTGGTGGTTTCATGGAGCATGGTGTGGTGCGTGATCTCACGCACCCACTCTTTGAGCTGGCTGGCGGTCGGCAGTTCCGCGAATAGAAGCAGGTAGGCAATCTCCAGAAACGTGCAGTGCTCGGCCAGAACTTCGATGGGATAGCCGCGATAGCGCAAAATGCCCTTGTCGCCATCGATATAGGTGATGGCACTCCGGCACGACGCAGTGTTCATGAAGGCCGGGTCGTAGGTCATCAAGCCGAAATCATCGGGGCTGGTTTTGATCTTGCGCAGATCCATGGCGCGGATGGTGCCATTCTCGATGGGAAGGCTGTAGGTCTGCCCGGTCCGGTTGTCGGTGATGGTGATGCTGTCTTGCGGCATGCGGAACCTCCTGGAGCAGTTGCGGGACTAGGCCGGCGGCCGAGACCGAAGGAGGAGCCGAACACGTAACCCGCTCGCACTGAAAGTAGCGACGAAAGCCCGCCCACGCGGTGAGCTACGTCACATGACGATGTTCAGACTGACACCGATCCGGTCGGAACTACCCCCGAGCCAGAGCCGTCATCAGCACCACCAGCCATGCTACCAGCATCGGCCTGGGCATTCGCCGCACGACTCGGTACAGAATATAGGTCATCGATTCGAACCTCCGGGGGGATCGGCGAGCGAATCGTTTAAATCCAGCCAACACCTAACGCATTCCAGCTATTGGCAGCAGCCCGGTCTTGCGTGGTAGCGTGTCTGAACGCCGGAATTGTAGGCAATCTCCAGACCGGGAGCAAGCCTTTTCATGACCTGGATTCGGACCATACCACTCACTGAGGCATCCGACGAACTTCGCCAGGCCGTCGAGGGACAGAAGGCACTGTATCCGGTGGAATATGGCTCTCCCATCCACCCGGCCGAGGGCGGCGGCTCGGAGATCGTGGCCTCGCACACGCTGATTCCCCAGGCCCTGCACCATGCTTTCTCCACCTACGGGGCGCTCATGTCCCCCGATTTGCCGCTCCAGCGCCGCCATCACGAGATGATCGCCACCATGGTCTCGGTCACCAACCGGTGCGTGTATTGAATCGAATCCCACGCAGAGTTTCTGCGTAGAGTCACGCTGGACAAAGAATTGGTTGAAGCGCTAGAGCGCGATTACACCACCGCACCCATCACGTCGCAAGATCGCGTTATGCTCGACTACGTCGTGAAACTGACCAAAGATGCGACCAAGGTCTGGAAAGACGATCATGAGAAACTGCGAGCGGCCGGCTTTGACGACCGCGCCATTCTGCAGATCACGCTCATCGCCGCCTGGTTCAATTACATCAACCGCGTCGCCGATGCGCTGGGCGTAGGACGGGAATAAGATTCCAGCGTAGGGACAGCCGCCCTAGGCTGTCCAGGCGAGCGCACGGTCGTCGGCTGGTTCGTACCCCGATTGTTGGGTTGCCCCAAGCAACGCCGTTTGACCCTCCCCGTTCGCTCCTTTAAACTCAAGAGATTCAGCAGAATACAAGGCCTAATCATGTCTGACAGCATTCACGTAAAGCTTCCCGATGGCAGCACCCAGGAAGTCCCAAAGGGGACCACGGCCCTCGATATTGCCAAGTCCATCAGTCCCCGCCTGGCTGACGCCGCGCTCGCCGCCAAAACGAACGGCAATCTGATCGACCTCACCCGCCCGCTCGAAGACGACACCGACCTGCGCATCCTGACCGAGAAAGATCCGGAAGCGCTCGAGGTCTACCGGCATTCCTCCGCGCACTTGATGGCCGCCGCCGTCCTCGAACTTTTCCCCGAGACCAAACTCGGCCACGGCCCCGCGACCGAGACGGGGTTCTTCTACGACTTCTACCGTGAGAAGCCGTTCACTCCCGAGGATCTCGAAAAGATCGAGAAGAAAATGCAGGAACTGGTGCAGCAGGATCTGCCCTATGCCCGCGAATTCCTGCCGCACAGCGAGGGCCTGGAGCGCTTCAAGAAGGAAGGCGACTTCATGAAGTGCCACTTCATCGAGCAGTTCACCAAGCCCGATGAAAAAATTTCGATCTACAAGACCGGCAAGTTTCTCGACTTCTGCCGCGGCCCGCACCTGCCCTCAACCGGCAAGATCAAGGCATTCAAGCTGCTCAACGTGGCGGGTGCCTACTGGCTTGGGGACGAGAAGAATCCGCAGTTGCAGCGCATCTATGGCACGTCGTTCTTCTCGAAGAGGGATCTCGAGGCTTTCCTGCACAAAATCGAAGAAGCGAAGAAGCGCGATCATCGCGTGCTGGGCCAGCAACTCGACCTGTTCTCGATCCAGGAACTCGCCGGGCCGGGACTGATTTTCTGGCATCCCAAGGGCGGCATCATCCGCAAAGAGATCGAAGACTGGATGCGCGAGCAGTACCTGCGGCGTGGCTATTCGCTCGTCTACACGCCGCACGTGGTGCGCCGCCAGCTCTTCCACGTTTCGGGCCACGAAGGCTATTACTCTGACAACATGTTCGACGCCATGGAACTCGATGACGCCGAATATCGGCTGAAGCCCATGAACTGCCCGGGACACATCCTGATCTACAAAGACTCGCTGAAGTCGTACCGCGACCTGCCGGTGCGGCTGGGCGAGTTGGGCACGGTCTATCGCTACGAACGCTCGGGCGTGATGCATGGCTTGCTGCGCGTCCGCGGCTTCACCCAGGACGATGCCCACATCTTCTGCACCCCCGAGCAGATCGAAGACGAAATCGTCGCCTGCATGGAGTTTGCGCTCGAAGTATTGAAAGACTTCGGCTTCGACCAGTTCCAGACCGAACTTTCCACCTGGGACCCGGACCATCGAAAGAGCTTCCTGGGCAGCGAAGAGCAGTGGAATTCGGCCAACCACTCGCTCGAAAGCGCCCTGAAGAAGCTGAACATCGAGTACAAAACCATCCCCGGCGAAGCGGCATTCTACGGTCCGAAGATTGACGTCAAGCTGGTGGACGCGATCGGACGCCTGTGGCAGCTCTCGACGGTCCAGTTCGACTTCAACCTGCCGCAGCGCTTCCAGCTCGAATACGTCGCCGAAGACGGCACGCGCAAGCAGCCAGTCATGGTCCACCGCGCGCTCTACGGTTCGGTCGAACGATTCTTCGGCGTGCTGATCGAACACTACGCCGGAGCGTTCCCGGTCTGGCTGTCGCCCGTGCAGGCAGTGATGATCCCGATCGCCGAGCGGCATTCCGCCTATGCCGAAAAAGTTGCTGCGCAGTTGAAAGCAGCTGGCGTGCGCGTCGAAGTTGATTCCCGCAACGAGAAGATGAATGCCAAAATTCGCGAACACGCCATGCAGAAAGTCCCGTTCCTGCTGGTGGTCGGCGACAAAGAGGCCGAAGCGAACAAGGTCAATGTCCGCACCCGCGGCAAAGAAAAGACCGAAGACATGGCCACGGCCGAGTTCGTGGAGAAGATCAAGAAGTTGATTGCGGAGAAGAGAGCGGGGCTGTAGCTAGCGCATTCCGGCGACCCCCGTTAAGCGCTGACTCCCGTACCCTGAAAATCCGCCACTGACCGGTGGATTTTCATGGTACGAAATTCGCTGTGTCCACCCTTCCTTGAGCCCCCCAACCCCCTGTGTTAGCATCAGAAGTTTCGCAGGCAACGTTGGGCTGGCCTGTACCTGTCCTCATCTCTTCCGGGCCGTCGCACTCTTCCCGTAAGCCTGCCGAAGGAGACAACCCGTGAAAGTTTACGAAGGCGCCAATCTCCGCAACCTTGCCCTCATCGGACACGGGCATGCCGGCAAGACTTCCCTGGTGTCCGCCATGCTCTACACGGCCGGCGCCACGCCGCGCTTCGGCCACGTGGACGACGGCACCGCCATCACCGATTACGACGAGGAAGAAATCGCCCGCAAAATGTCGATCTCGACCGGCCTGGCCTGCGTCGAGTGGGGCAAGACGAAACTCAATCTGCTCGATACCCCCGGCTTCAATATGTTCGTCCATGAAGCCAAGATGGTGCTGCCCGTAGTCGATGCGGCGCTCGTCGTCGTGGACGGCGTCGCCGGCGTAGAAGTCGTGACCCAGCGCGTCTGGAACTACTGCGACGAAGTCAACCTGCCGCGCATGATCGTCGTCAGCCGCATGGACCGCGACCGCGCCGACGCCAACCGCGTCCTCGAATCGCTCACCAATGCTTTTGGACGCGCCGTCACTCCGCTTCAACTCCCCATCGGCAGCGAAAAGAATCTGAGTGGAATTGTCGACCTCGTCCGCATGAAGGCCTACACCTACGAAATGGGCGGAAACGGCAAAGGCAAAGAGGGTCCGATCCCGGCGAACCTCGCCGACACAGCCAAAGAAGCCCACGAAAAACTGGTGGAGCTGATCGCCGAGGGCAAAGACGAGCTGATGGAGGAATTCTTCGAGAAGGGCACCATTCCCGAAGAGGATTTGGTCCCAGCGCTGCACGAAGCGATCCGCGAAGACAAGTTGTTCCCGGTACTCTTCACCAGCGGGCTGGGCAACATCGGCGTCGATGAGTTGATGGACTTCATCGTCGACTACACGCCCGCCGCCACCGAGCATCACTCCATTACCGGCCAGCCTGCCGGCGGCAACGGCGAACCTCCCGCACGCAAGGGCACGGACAACGAACCCGCCTCGGTCTACGTATTCAAAACCGTGTCCGACGCCTTCGCCGGCCGCATTTCCTACTTCAAAGTTTTCTCCGGAATTCTAAAGAACGAAGCCTCGCTGCAAAACTTCAACCGCAACACGCAGGAGAAGTTTGCCCACATCTCGGTCATGCAGGGCAAAACGGCAATTCCGGTCCCCGAACTCCATGCGGGCGACATCGGCGCGGTAGCCAAGCTCAGAGAAACCCTCACCGGCGACACACTGGGCGACAAGAATGCTCCGATCCAATACCCGGCCGTGAAGCTGCCCGAGCCCGCCATCACGTTCGCCATCGAGCCGAAGACCCGCGCTGACGAAGACAAGCTGGGCGTCGGCCTGCACAAGCTGATGGAAGAAGACGCCATGCTGCGCTTCTTCCGCGATCCTCAAACGAAAGAGTTCCTGATCGCCGGCACCGGCCAGCAGCACATCGAAGTCGTCGTCTCGAAGATGAAGAAGCGTTACCACGCCGAAGTGGTTCTAAAAGCGCCCAAGGTGCCGTACCGCGAAACCATTCGTGGTAAGGCCGATGTCCAGGGACGCCACAAGAAGCAGACCGGCGGCCATGGCCAGTACGGCGACTGCAAGATCAAGATGGAGCCGCTACCCCGCGACGCCGAATTCGAGTTCGTCAACGACATCTTCGGCGGCTCGATCCCCAAGAACTACATTCCCGCCGTCGAAAAAGGGATCAAAGACGCCGCCGCCCGAGGCTACCTCGCAGGCTATCCCGTGGTGAATTTCCGCGTGATCCTATACGACGGCTCGTATCACGACGTCGATTCGAACGACCTCTCGTTCCAGATGGCGGGCCGCATCGCGTTCAAAAAAGCGATGGAAGTCGCCAAGCCCACGCTGCTCGAGCCGATCATGTCTGCCGAAATCACCGTGCCCGACGAATTCGCCGGCACCATCATGGGCGACCTCAACAGCCGCCGCGGGCGCATCCAGGGCATGGACAACAAAAGCGGCAACACAATCGTCAAAGCCGAGGTGCCCATGGCCGAAATGCTGACCTACGGAGCCGACCTGACTTCCATGACCCAGGGCCGCGGCAGCTTCTCGATGGAAATGCACCATTACGACGTCGTCCCCCAGCAGCTGCAGGAAAAGATCATCGAGAAGGCGAGGGCCGAGCGCGGCGCGGTCAAGGAAGAAGAAGAATAAGTGTGGCGCGGGCATTTCTGCCCGCCAAAAGCCGGTAATTTCTGGCTTCCGCAGCCCACCGAGTCGGCCTGTTGCACCGCGGCCAGCTTTTTCTTTTGCACCCAGCGCGTTTGTAACGTAGCATTCGGTCGTCCGAGGAGGCAGGCATGTCCATGCGGAACTTCCCCGCCTTCCGCCACTGGTTCGGCGCGGCACTAGTTCTTTCTCTCAGCTCTCTGCCATCGATGGCCCAGGAAAGCAAAACCACTCTGCTGGAACTCGATCACGCCTCGATCTGCGGCTCGAATCTCGACACCCTCAGCCAGGCCTTCACCGACGTCGGGCTGACTCCTGATTTCGGAGGCCCGCACGGCAACGGCGTTACCCAGATGGCGCTCATCGGCTTCGACGACGAGTCCTACCTCGAGCTGATTGCTCCCGTAAAGGCTGGCGTCACCGAGGGCTCGGACTGGGCCAAGTTCATCGCGGCCGACGCGGGCCCGTGCGCCTGGGCCGTCAGTACCAATGTCTTGCTCCAGGAAGTCGACCGCCTGAAGAAAGCCGGGATTGCGGTACAGAATCCCGTGCCGGGCAGCCGCAAGCGGCCCGACGGCATGTCGGTCACGTGGAACACCGCTAATGTTGGATCCGGAACACAAGGTTCCGTCCTCCCGTTCATCATCGAAGACCAAACCCCACGCGCCTGGCGAGTACAACCTTCGGAGGGCATGAAAGGCGCGCCCGTCTTCGGCGTGGAAAGCGTGGTGTTGGGAGTGAACAATCTCGACGCGGCCATTGCGCTCTTCCGCAAAGCTTACGGCTGGTCGGAGCCGCTGGTTGAGAACCAGAAAGACTTCGGCAAGCTGGCATACTTTCCCGGCGAGCCCGTGATCCTGGCTGCTCCCACCGGCGGGTGGCTGGCCGATCGCCTCAGCAGATTCGGGGAGGCGCCGGTTGCCTACCTGCTCGGCACCCGAGATTTCAGTGCCGCCGCCAAGAAATACAAACTCAACAACACCAAAACCTGGTTCGGACAGAGAGTCGCGTGGTTCGATGTCGGCAAGCTGAAAGGCGTAAGGCTGGGAGTGATCGGGCAGTAGAGATTTGTGTGGTGCGGACACTCCTGTCCGCGCAAAGTCAGCGCTGGACGCACAGGGAGAGGACATTCCAAATGTGCGGACAAAGCCTCCCTGAGCGAGCCGAAGGGAGTGTCCGCCCTACACCGAAAACTGCTACCATCGCCTTCAGTGTCCGCCGCCAAAGACAATCCTAACCTGCATCTCAAAGACCGCCTCGTCTCCGCCGCGCCGGTAGAAGACGATTCCTCCTTTGAACTCAAGCTCCGGCCACAGCGCTTGCAAGAGTTCATCGGCCAGAACAAGGTCAAAGAGAATCTCGACGTTGCGATCCAGGCTGCCAAGTCCCGCGGCGAGGCCCTCGACCACGTTCTGCTTTACGGTCCCCCCGGCCTCGGCAAGACGACGCTCGCCAACATCATTGCCAACGAACTCGCCGTCGCTTTCCAACAGACCTCCGGCCCGACACTCCAGATCAAGGGCGACCTCACCGCCATCCTCACCAACCTGCGCGACCGCCAGGTCCTCTTCATCGACGAAGTGCACCGCCTTCAGCCCGCGCTCGAAGAGATCCTCTATTCCGCGCTCGAGGACTACAAGCTCGACATCATGATCGGCCAGGGCCCGTCCGCACGCACCCACACCATGGACGTGAAGCCCTTCACCTTCATCGGCGCCACCACCCGCGCCGGCCTGCTGTCGGCGCCGCTGCGCTCCCGCTTCGGCCTGCTGCTGCGCCTCGAGTTCTATACCCATGACGATCTGCGCATCATCGTCGAACGTTCGGCCGAAATCCTGGGCGTGAGCATCGATCGCCCCGGCGCCATCGAAATCGCCAGCCGTTCTCGTGGCACGCCCCGGATCGCCAACCGGTTGCTGCGCCGCGTCCGCGACTACGCCCAGGTCCGCGCCGCCGGCAAGATCGACCAGCCCACTGCCCAGGCCGCGCTTTCTATGCTCGAAGTGGACCGCCACGGCTTCGACGAAATCGACCGCAAGCTCCTCCTCACCATCATCGAGAAGTACCAGGGTGGCCCGGTCGGAGTGAGCACGCTGGCCGCAGCGCTTGCGGAAGAGCCGGACGCCATCGAAGAAATCTACGAGCCTTTCCTCATCCAGATCGGCTTCCTGCACCGAACGCCCCGCGGACGGGTCGCCACTCAGCTGGCCTACGACCACTTCGGGATCACCCCGAACCGGCGCCAAAGCTCGCTTTTCTAAAGGGTGGAGCAGGCTTGGCGGCGCGTAACTGCCTGCGCCGCCGCTAGTAACAACACAGCCCTGACAAATTGTTGATTATGCTGTATCTTCGTAATACTTCGCCCGTCTGAGGGGGCTCGGCGAATACGACACGAGAGGGATTTCTTGGTTTCGCGATCGTTGGGGCCCAGGTGTTTTCTGATCTTGCTGACTCTGGCGATTCTCGCCGGCCGTGGTTTCACGGCGTCAGGTCAGCCGGCTTCCCTTCCCGATCCTCAAACCCAGTCCCAGTCAGCCACTCCCGCTCCGCAACGCCTCGCCGCCGAAACCAGCTTGGAGTCGTCTTTGACGATCCCGCGCCTGGAACACGGGCCGACGCTCGAAGATTTTCTCAGCATGAAACCCGAAGGCCCGGTCGCCCCGAACATGGCGAGAATTACTAACTTCGTGCAGCGCATACCGCACGACGGCCAGCCCGTCAGCCAGCCCACCGAGGCCTACCTCGGTTACGACGCGAAGAACCTCTACGTGGTGTTCGTCTGCCACGATGATCCCGCCAAGATTCGGGCTCATGAGACTCGTCGCGAAGACTTCAACGGGAACGACGACGACGTGGCCATCATGCTGGATACCTTCCATGATCGCCGCCGTGCCTACGAGTTTGAGGTGAATCCGAAAGGCATCCAGTGGGATGCCATCTGGACGGAAGCTTCCTACGCGGATACCGGGGGGAACATCGACACTTCTTTCGATACTCTCTGGTATTCCAAGGGAAAAGTGACCAGCCAGGGCTACGTAGCCTGGATCGCCATTCCCTTCCGCAGCCTTCGCTTCTCCTCGGCGCAGGATCAGACCTGGGGCATCGTCCTGTTGCGCGAGATCATCCGGGATAGCGAGCAGGCCTTCTGGCCGCACATTTCCATCAACCGGGAAGGCCGACTCGGCCAGGCCGGCACCGCCCGCGGCCTGAGCGGCATCTCCCCAGGCCGCAATATTCAGCTGATTCCCTACGGCCTGCTCAATTCGTTCCACAGCGTGGACGATCGCGTCCCATTTCCGCCGCCTGTTCAGCCCCAATTCGCCCGTTACCAGAATCGCGCTATCGGCGGCACGGTTGGGCTCGATGGCAAGGTCATTCTCAACGACAGTCTGGTGCTCGACCTCACTGCCAATCCCGACTTCAGCCAGATTGAATCTGACGAGCCGCAGGTCACGGTCAATCAGCGCTACCGCGTTTACTTTCCCGAGAAGCGCCCGTTCTTCATCGAGAACGGGGACTACTTCCGCACGCCCATCGACCTCTTCTTCACGCGCAACATCGTCAGTCCCGACGCCGGGATCCGCCTCACTGGCAAGGCTGGCCCATATTCGCTGGGCATTCTCGCCAGTGACGACCGCGCTCCCGGTCTCACAGTGTCTCCCGATGATTCGTTGTTTAAGTCGCGTTCCTATTTCAGTATTGCCCGCGTTTCCCGCGACATCTTCAAGCAGTCCAGCATCGGAGCCATGTACACCGACTGGGAAGATCCCTCGGCCCAAACTTTCAACCGCGTGGGCGGAATTGACGCGCGCTTCAAGTTTTCCAAGCGGCTGACCGCTACGGCGCAAGGGGTCGTCAGCTCCACTGGATACTGTACGGAACTCACGTCCAAACCCTACACGTGTGCGTCCTCCCATTCCTCCGGCCCTGCTTACAAAGCCGATTTGGCCTACACCAGCCGCCACTACGGCCACGACAGCACCTACAACGACGTCAGCCCCGGTTTCTTCACCCAGCCCGGCTTTGTCAACCGTGTGGATATCCGCGAGTACCGCGACTACGAGGGCTATGCCTTCCGCCCCAAGAACGGTCCGGTCGTGTCCTGGGGACCGGAGATGCAAACCCGCTGGACCTGGGACCACACCGGCCTCCGTCTCGACACCGATTACAACCCCGACCTGGCAATCATCATGCGGCGGCAGACTCACTTCTACTTTTTCCCCTACGAGGAGTTCCGCGAGCGCCTGCGGCCCACGGATTTCAGCGGCTTAGGCCAGAATCAGGATTTCCACGAGCACACCAGTGGCGTCAATTTTTACACCGCGCCCATTCCCCAAATCGGCCTCGGTGCTCAGTATTTCTGGGGCGACGCCGTGAATTTCGTCCCCAACTTCTCGTCCTGTCCCCCTCCTAGTCCGTCCAATCTCTGCCTCACGCCATATCTGGCCCGCTCCGATCTCGCCACCGCGGTTGCAACCATCCACCCCTTCACCCAACTCAAGATCGACAACACCTATCTCTTCAGCCGACTGCGCACCCGGGATACCAACGCTAACATCTTTAACAATCACATCCTTCGCACCAAGTGGAACTGGCAGTTCACCCGGGAACTGTCGTTGCGCGCGATCCTGCAATACAACGCCACGCTAACCCGGAACTCACCTGCCGTCCCCTCCAACCTGTTCCCCTATACCTATCTGCCGACGACGAAGCAATTTAACACTGACATCCTCGTCACTTACCTCCTGCACCCGGGAACCGCAATTTACGTCGGATACAACACGGATCAGCAGAACTTGGATCCCTCCCTTCAGATCGACCCGATTCTGGGCGGGGTGCACAATGGCAATCGCCTCATCAACGACGGCCGCCTTTTCTTTGTAAAAGTCTCGTATCTGTTCCGCTTCTAAGCGTCCCTGCCATTTGACTTCTCCTCCGCGAATCTGCGTTAATCACCCTTCGCCGTTGCCATCCCAGACGGTAGAGACGCGGCTTGACGCGTCTCCGACCCGGAGGACCTCATGCGTGATGTGATCTCGACCGATCAGGCTCCCAAGGCCATCGGCCCCTACTCCCAAGCTATCCGTGCCGCCGGCCTGATCTTCACTTCCGGCCAGGTGGCCATCGATCCCGCCACGCAGCAGGTCATCGCGGGCGACGTGGCCGCCCAGACCGACCGCGTGCTCAAGAATCTCTCGGCTGTCCTGCACGCTGCCGGCAGCAGTCTTGACAAGGCACTCCGCTGCACCGTCTTTCTCAAAAATATGGGAGACTTCGCCGCCATGAACGAAGTCTACGTGCGCTACTTCACCCAAGCCCCGCCTGCCCGCTCGACCGTCGAAGCCGCCCGTCTGCCAAAAGACGTGCTGGTGGAAATTGACGTGATTGCCCTGGCCTAGATTGCCTGACGTGAAGGCCAGCCGCGAAGCGGCGGAAGAATGCAGCCCACAGCGTAAGCTGTGGGTTTCCAGGCGGAAATCGAGAGAGCCCCGGAGGGGCGAAAGAAGCTACGATAGAGACTCCAGAGGGGAAACCAAAATGATCCGTGAAAAAGGCCTGATGAAAACTCTCATGCTCGCAATCGCCATCGTCGCCATCGCGATCTCGGCCGCCGCCCAGACCGCCCCCAAAAAGCCGGCCCCCAGTGGCCCAACCAAAGTCACCGGTCCTTCCACCAAGACCGCCAGCGGCCTCGAGTACTGGGACATCAAAGTTGGCACCGGTGCCGTCGCTCAAACCGGTCAGCACGTCAAAGTGCACTACACCGGATGGCTGACCAACGGAAAGAAGTTCGATAGCTCGGTAGGCGGCAAGCCGTTTGAGTTCATGCTGGGAGCCAGCCAGGTCATCAAAGGCTGGGACGAGGGCGTCGCCGGAATGAAAGTCGGCGGCAAGCGGCAATTGCACATCCCACCCGACCTCGCTTACGGACCAGCAGGCTACCCGCCGGTCATCCCGCCGAACTCAGCCCTGATCTTCGACGTGCAGTTGGTAGAAGTAAAGTAGCTCGTGTAGCGCGGACACTCCTGTCCGTGCAGCACTGTCCAAGCACACAAAAACCCGCAAGATTGCGGAAATCTGCGGGCTACGATCCTCTAGGCTTTCACAACTTTACCGCTGCGCAGGCAGGACGTGCACACGCGCATCCGCTTGGTCGCGGCTCCCACCTTGGCATGAACCGGACGCAGGTTGACGTTCCAGCGCCGCTTGCTCACGTTGTGGGCGTGGCTGATGGTGTTCCCGAATTGCGGCCCCTTGCCGCAAATATCACAAACTCGTGCCATAACTTCTTGACCCTTCCAGGCTTGTTGCCGAAGCATCTATTTTACAGGCTGGCGTCGATTCCGCCAAGTCAGACTCTGTCGCCCGGAGAGCACGAGCTTCGTATCAGGTCATCGCTTTAGCGATGACGTTTAACTCGTACTCTTTTAGACGGTCCCGTTTAGGCGCTGTGCCCCGGCAACTCAGGCGGCTTTCCCAATGACCGGCTCCGAGCAATGCGCGCACCGCCGCGCATCGATCGGAATCTCGCTCAAGCACTCCGGACACTTCTTCGTAGTTGGATCGGCTGGCGCTGGAGCCTTGCGCATCCGCGTCACCAACGCGTTGATCGGGGTCACCACGAAGAAATAGACGGCCGCCGCAATCAGGAGGAAGTTCACCACCGCCGTGATGAATACTCCGACCGGGAACGCAGTTTGGCCGATGGTGAAGCTGATCGACGTGAAGTCCGGCTTGCCCGCAATCAAGGCAATCAGGGGTTCAATCAGAGACTTTACCAGCGAGGTGACGACCGTCCCGAAAGCCGCACCGATCACAATGCCAACCGCCATGTCGACAACGTTCCCGCGCAGGATGAACTGCTTGAATCCAGACAACATTTGACCCTCCAATGAATGTAGTGCGCGCAAATGTAAATGCAGAAACGCGGTTGGTCAAGGACACAGAAACATGGGCCTCATACCTTGTGCTGGGTCGGAAACCCTTTGAGTTGCGAAGTATGGAGCAGAACCGCGTTTTCATAGCCGCGAAGCGGCGCAAGAATGCAGCCCCACAGCGCAAGCTGTGGGTTTCAAGTGGGAAACGAGTGAGCCCCGTAGGGGCGAAAGAACCAGGACGATCAGAGAGTGTGTTCCGCTGATTGACTGCCCGACGACAACGCCTTCAAATCCTCATCGGCATGACAATATACCGGTACCTGTACTCTTCGCCCTCAGCCGGACGCAGTTGCCCGGCCGACTGCGGATCCTTCAGCTCGAGTTTCACATCACCCGATCCCGTCGCCTTGATGAAATCGATCAGGTACTGTGCGTTGAAGCCGATCGCCATCGGGTCGCCGGTGTATGCCACCTCAATCGAATCCTCGGAGTCGCCCATTTCCGACGACGACGCCGACAGCGTCAACTCGCCTTTCTCCAAACGCAGCTTCACCGCCCGCGAACGCTCGTCCGCAAACTGTGCCACGCGCGCAATTGCAGCCCCCAATTCCTCGCCATGCAGGGTGATGGACTTGCTGTTGTCCTTGGGCAGCACAGCTTCGTAGTTCGGAAATTGTCCCGTGAGTTGCCGCGAGGTCAGCAGTCGCGGGCCCACGCGGAAAAATAGCGTCGACTCATCCTTCGCGAAGTCGATGGTTTCAACGTCGGAATCAAGCAGCGATTTGAGTTCGTCCATCGCTTTCTTGGGCACCAGCGTCTTCATCTCGCCGGAGACACCTTCAAATTTCTCGCCCGCGCGCTCGATGTGCGCGAGACGATGGCCATCGGTTGCCACCATCGTGATCGACTCCGATTTCAGCACCATCAACGCGCCATTCAGCGTGTAGCGCGACTCCTCGCTTGCGATCGCAAAGCCGGTCTTCGCAATCATCGACCGCAGAACCGCCGCTGGAATCTTCACCACCCCGGCCACCGGAAACACCGGCAAGCTCGGAAAATTCGATCGCGCCATCCCAACCATCTTCGTATTCGACCGACCGCATCGGATGCTTACCCAGTGGTTTTCCAGTAGCTTGATCGTGATATCGGCGTCGGGTAGCAACCGTACGTAGTCATAAAGTTTTCGTGCCGGAATCGTGCAGGCGCCGTCTTTCTTCACCTTGGCACTGCAGGAAGTACGCAGGCTCAGGTCCAGGTCCGTCGCCGTCAGCGACAACCTGTCCCCAGCAGCCTCGAAAAGATAGTTTGAGAGGATGGGAATTGTGGTCTTGCGTTCCACCACGCCCTGGGTCGCGGTCAGTTCACGCAACAGTTCGAACTTGCTGACAGTAATCTCCATTGTCGTTGTGGCAGCGGCAGGGGCGACTTCGACCGGCATATTGGATCTCCCGGAACTCTACTTCTGTTTCTTCCTTATATCAAATGCAAAAGCAAGAAAACCAGTAGTAACAGTAGGTGCTTCGGAGAAGTGGAAAAACCGTCCAGGTCCTGACAGGTCAATCGATTTCAATTCTACCCTTAATGTGGAGAATCACTCCCGCCTGTGGTGGACCCCAAGGCGTTTCCAGTCCGGTGGACGGCATTCCCTGCTAATCTCCCACAGTTTTCACAGACACTCCACAACTCGGGGACAGGAAGAAGAGAACGCAAAGTGGAAAATCGGACGGAAACCGCCATTCAAGCGCCTAACTGCTCGGTCAATTTATTCAGCAGCCTGTTCAAATCCTTGTCGCCCTTGCGGACCTCTTCAATCTTCTCCACCGAGTGCAGGACGGTCGTGTGGTGCTTGCCGCCAAACTGCCGCCCAATCTCGGGCAGCGAAGCTTCCGTCAGATGCTTAGCCAGGTACATCGCAATCTGCCGAGGATAGACGATCGAGCGCGAATTATTCTTCGCCTTGATCTCCACCAGGCGCAGCCCGAACTGCTCGGCCACTGCCTTCTGAATGGACTCAATCGTGACCTTCCGCGCCTGCGAGTCAATGAAGTTCTTCAGAACCTGTTGGGTGTAGGGAAGTGTGATCTCCGCGCCAATCAAGGACGAGTGCGCCACCAACCGGATCAGCGCTCCCTCAAGCTCCCGCACGTTCGACCGGATATTCGACGCGATAAACAGCGCCACATCCGTCGGGATCGTAACCTTTTCCTGCTCTGCCTTCTTCTGCAGGATGGCAACCTTGGTCTCCAGGTCCGGCGGTTGAATATCGGCAATCAGCCCCCACTCAAACCGGCTGCGCAACCGGTCCTCAAACTCTGCCAACTCTTTGGGAGGACGGTCGCTGGCAATCACGATCTGCTTCATCGATTCATGCAGCGTGTTGAAGGTATGGAAGAACTCTTCCTGGGTGCGTTCCTTTTGGGTAAGGAACTGGATATCGTCCACCAGCAGCACATCCACGTTCCGGAACTTGTCGCGGAACGTGGTCATCTTGTCGTAGCGCAGCGAGTTGATCATCTCGTTGGTGAACTTCTCGCTCGACACGTAACAGATGGCGGCCTGCGGAGATCGCCTCTTGACCTCGTGCCCGATAGCCTGCATCAGGTGCGTCTTGCCCATGCCCACGCCGCCATACAGGAACAACGGGTTGTAGGCCTTCGACGGACGCTCTGCTACTGCCTGGCAGGCCGCGTGCGCAAACTGGTTCCCGCTCCCGATCACGAACGCGTCAAACGTATAGCGCGGGTTCAGTTGCGCCGCACTGTCCCAATCGAAGCGTGCCTGCGACGGGTGCATCGCTCCTGGCGGAGTTTGCGCTCCCGTACTGTGCAGCGACAGGCCGCCGTTGTGCCGGATCGGCGTATTCGACGGATCGTCTTCCGACGTCACAAACTTCACGTCTTTGTAATCCAGCCCAAGGTTGTCGATCGCTTCCTGGATCAGGTCGGCGTACTTGTCACCTACGTGACTGAACTCAGCGGTGGGAACGCGTACGAAGAGAATTCCATTGCTGGCGTGACTGTAGCGTGTCGGCTTCAGCCAGGTGTCGTAGGAGTGCCGGTTGATTTTCTTTTCCAGTGCGTCCAGGATGCGCACCCAAGGATTCGGAATGATAGCGGAACTTGTAACGGACATTTTTTAACCAAAAATATCGAATGCGCCCGTAAAGACGCATCCGGAACAATCAACTCTCGCCTGGGAGATCCTTTGTGAGAGTAGCTTCCGCTTGTGCGGTCGCTGGTTGTCGTGATGATTTACAGCACGAAGACGAAGGGCATGGTAGCACAGAAAAATTAGTCGTGTCGGTGTCCCAAACAAAAAAATTCTCGCAGAAGCGTTTCTTCAACCGCGATTTCTTCGCGTTGTCAAGTGTCGAGAAAATAACTGCCACGCAAAGAGTGCAACGCAAATGTGTGGCGCGGACCTGCCCTGAGCGCAGTCGAAGGGGCCCTCGCCCGCGAGCCGCGCTCGGCAGCTGTTCACTATCGAATCACTCGGGACCGGTCCGGCGCCCCGGCCGCGGCGCCGTCTTGTAATTCCCCGGATACACCACCACCGACCGCCGTCCGCCTTCGCCGTCGCTCTCGGTTTTCAAATCAGTCTCCTCGCGCAGCGCCAGGTGCACAATCCGCCGCTCACGCGATGACATCGGCGCAAATCGGTACGGCGCCCCTGTGCTCCGTACTTTCTCGGCTGCCGTTCGCGCCGCCAGTTGCAGTTCCTCAATTCGCAGCGAGCGAAAATTCCTGCAGTCGAACCAGATCTTTTCGTGCTCATTGCCCTGCAGGTGCAGGATCTCCGACGCCAGCAGCTCAAACGAACGCAGCAACTCGCCGCCCCGCTCCAGCAACAGCCCAGAATCCGGTCCCGCAAACTCCACCAGAATCTCCGGATGTTCCCACTCCCGGTTCCCGGCGATCGGCGGATCCACCGTGATCCGGTACTTCAAGCGAAATCCGCCATGCGTAATGACGGTCTGCAGAAACTCCCCAATTTGTTTAGCGGCGGCAACTTTGTCTGTGATCGGCATAATCAGCTCTCAGCTGTCAGTTCTCAGCTCTCAGCAAGCAGCTCTAACTGAGAGCTGACAGCTGAGAGCCGAGAGCTTCATTATTTCTCTTTCTTCCTCGCCCGCTTCTCCGCCATCTCCCTCATCTCGCGCCCCAGCGAGCTGCGGTTGAGCGCGGTCTGCTGCACGATGCCGATCAGCTGGCCCACCGCCCAGTACAAGCACAGCCCGGAAGCCAGGTTAAAGCTGATATATCCCAGCATGGCCGGCATCATGAAGTTCATCATCTTCTGTTGCGTGGGATCCATGCCTGCTTGCGGCGTCATGCGCTGCATGAGGAACATCGTCACCACGATTGCGATCGGCAGTATGTAAATCGGATCTGGCGCGGAGAGATCGGGCACCCACAACCAGGCCGCATGGCGCAAATCAATCGCCACCCCCAGCATGCGATAGTACGCGAACAGGAAGGGCATCTGGATCAACAGCGGCAGGCAGCCCCCCGCCGGATTCACGCCTTCCTTCTTGTACAGCGCCGAGATCTCGGTGTTCATCTCAGCCTTCTTCGGATCTCGCAAGCTGTACTTTTTGTACTTCTCCTGGATCGCTTTTATTTGCGGCGCCACGCGCTGCATCTTCAGCATCGACTTCATCTGCGACAAACGCAGCGGCAGCAGGGCCAGGTTGATAATGATGGTCTGGAGAACGATCGCCCATCCCCAGTTGTGGACGTATTTGAAAGTCCACTTCAGCCAGAGAAACAGCGGGCGCGCGATATACCCGAGCCAGCCGAAATCCACAATCCCCCGCAGGTCGGGCTCCGCCCCGGTGATTCCCGGCACCGCGACTGCCTGCAGCGACTCCAGAGTTTTCGGCCCCACATACAGCCGGGTCGCAGTCACACCCTTCAGACTGCCGACCGCGGCGCCCAGCACGTCGACCTTGTCCATCTGCTTGTCGTTCGGGTCGAAGGGCTTGTGCCGAATCTCAATCGGGTTCCTGAGTGTGACCATCGCTGCGTTCTGCGGATCCTGCGGAATAAAGACGGCGGTAAAGTACTGATCTGAAATCCCCGCCCACTGGAATGGTCCAGGAACGGTACCGCCTCCACTGATCTTCTTGATCGCCAGCCGCTCGACATTAGCGTTGTACTGATACGCGATCTGGGTCGCAGCATAGGCCGGCCCGCTCGTCTCATCCCCAAACCCCGCTGGCCACATGGAGAGCGCCGTCACTTCGGCGCCCTGCACCTCAACCGAGGTGTGCACTTCTACGGTGTAACTGTGATCGAACTTGAAACTCTTGCGCACCGAGACATCGCCGTCGGCGTAGACGAACGTGATCTCGACCGGCGCGCTGAGTGTATTGCTGGCAAGTTCAAGTCCCTTTGCTGAGCCGGTGATCTTGACCTTTTCCTCATCCAGCAAGATGCTCTGGGTCTGCGACGGAACATAGAGCGCAGAATTAATCTTGTTCCGCAGACTCTCGTCATAGGTCCACAACGACAGCGGATAGCCATACTTTTTCGCCGCTTCCGAGTTCACCAAGTCCAGGGGATTGCCGTTCGGCCGGTCCTTATAGTTTTTCAGCACCCACGACTTCACCTGCCCGCCGCGATTCGTGAACACGATCCGGTACAGGCCATTCTCGACTACCGTCTCCGATTCGCTCGAACCCTGCTGAGGAGTTGCCGCCCCAGGCGCATTCTTTCCGGAACGTGCGGTCGGGGCTGTATTCACCGTGCCCGCCGGCATCGCGGGCTGGGTCGGGTTCTGCGCCGGAACCGTCTGTGTGTTCGCCGGCTTCTCCGGAGGCTGCGGCAGATATTTCTTCAGCACCGGCTGGAACAACATGATGACCAGGAAGGTCAGCGCAAACACCAGCAGCAGCTTGCGCTCCATCCCGGGTTCTTGCTGAGGATTGTGAAATTCTGCCATTTAGGTTGTGTGGCGCGGACACTCTTGTCCGCGCTTCAGTGTGCAGTTTCCGTTTCTTCTGCAGTCAGCTCCCGAAGCTGGCAGTGCGAGTGCCCCACTCATCGCGTCACCATGCGATGAGCGGGATCCTTCACGACTGGATCCAAGCCGCCCTTGACAAACGGGTGGCACCGCAACACCCGCCAAGCCGCCATCGCCCCGCCGCGCAGCGCCCCATACCGCTCCACTGCTTCCATCGCATACTCCGAACAAGTCGGAACATACCGGCAAGAAACAGGAAGAGCAGGTGACACCCACCGCTTATAACCCCGCAACAGCCAGAGCGCGAGAACCTTCATTTCTCCACCAACTTTTTCGCAATCACGTCAAAGGCCCGGCTGACTTCTTCGACCACCACCGGAAACTCCGCTTTCAGCACCGACTTCTTCGGATTGATCACCACATCGACCGCACCCTTCAGCGCCGATCGCCGCAGCCGCACTGCTTCACGCAGCCGCCTCTTGATCCGGTTCCGCTCAACGGCTCCTCCGAGCACGCGCCCCACCGTGAACCCGACGCGCGCCCCGCCCTCCGTCTGCCGCAGATAAAACACGGTCATGTGGGAGGAAAAATGCCGCCGTCCCTGCTTGTAGACACGATCGAAGTCCGAGTGCTTCAGCAACCGCGCCGCACGGGGAAAACCTGCTCCCTCCTGGTCCACGGATTGCTCTACACCCTGGTTGGGAGCGTCTGCGCTCACTTCACAATCCTGCAAAAGACGGTCTTTGCTGCCCGTGGCGGGAAACTACTCGCGGAAACCCGGTTTCACCGAGACGCGCTTGCGCCCCTTGGCCCGGCGGCGCGACAGCACTGCGGCCCCGCTCTTGGTCTTCATGCGAGTCCGGAACCCGTGCTTCTTCGAGCGCTTGCGCCGGTTGGGTTGAAATGTACGTTTCGGCATCGAAAATCGCTGCTCCTGATCGAATCAACTTCACTGAGGCGAACGGTAAGTATAAATGACGCGGACGCCCCCGGCAAACATGTCGGTCTGTGGTAAGCTCCCCCGACCATGCTGATCTTGCCCATATCGCGGTCGTGGATTCTGTCCCACACTGCCGAACGGATCTATCTCTACTGTGCCATTCTATCCATGGCATTGAGCGGAACTTGGATAGGTACCAGGGCGGCTCAAATCTTCGCGGGAAGCCTAGTTTGTCACCCGAGACGGCAACGGCACTGCTGTCGATTCTCTTTGCAGAGGTGGTTGGCGCCGCCTTGCTCCAGGTCGCCATGCTCTATTTCTGGTTTGGTTTTGACAACTCGTCTTGGCTCAGGCGAGCGTTCTGGTTTCTCCTTCTTTGTTTCGTTCTCCCCTTCTTTTGGGCACTGTATTACTTCCTTGTTTGCCGGAGACAGGTGAGGGACCGCCTTGAGAAATCCACCCCTGCTTTCTGCGATAGCTAGAATGCTCCTGTGAACCTAGACGACACCATCGTCGCCATCGCCACCCCGCCTGGCCGAGGCGGCATCGGAGTAGTCCGCCTGGCTGGCCCCGAAGCAAGGAAAATCGCCGAACCAATGCTTCGCTTGAAACACGCGATCGAGCCCAACCGAGCCATCTTTGGCGAGCTCATCGAACGGACCCTTGGAGTTCCAGAACGAGGACCTGGACAGCCGCGAAGCGGCGCAAGATTGCAGCCCACGGCGCAAGCCGTGGGTACCGAGGTTTCATATGATCCAGCCCCGGAGGGGCGAAAGAACTGCGCCGGCGTAAGCCCCCCAGCCCGCATCGACGAGGTAGTCGTCACCTACTTCCAGAAACCCCACTCCTACACCACCGACGACATTGTAGAAATCTCCGCCCACGGCTCCCCCGTCGTCCTGCGCCACGTCGTAGAACTGGCGCTATCCCAAGGCGCACGTCTCGCCGAGCCCGGCGAGTTCACCATGCGAGCCTTCCTCAACGGACGTCTCGACCTCACTCAAGCCGAAGCTGTCCGCGACCTGATCGACTCCCAAACCCTCTTTCAAGCCAAAGTAGCAGCCCAGCAACTCGAAGGCTCGCTGTCGAAACTCCTGAAGCCAATCAAGCAAGAGCTGGTAGAACTGATCGCCCTGCTGGAAGCAGGAATCGATTTCGCCGAAGACGACGTCTCCATCGCACCCGACGCCACCATCCTCAGCCACATAGCCGAACTCCGAGCCCCGCTCGATCAACTGGCCGCCAGCTTCCATTACGGCAAAATCGTCCACCAGGGCCTGACCCTGGCCATAGTAGGCCGCCCCAACGTGGGCAAATCCAGCCTCTTCAATCGTCTCGTTGAGCGAGAGCGAGCCATCGTCACCGCCCAACCCGGAACCACCCGTGACCTGGTCAGCGAAACCGTAGCCATCGGCGGCATCCCCGTGCAACTGGTCGACACCGCTGGCATCCGCCGAGCCCTCGACGAAGCCGAAAGCATCGGCATCAAGAAATCCATGGAAGCCCTGGCCGACGCCGACTTAGTTCTAGTAGTCCTCGATGCAACGCAGCCCGTTACGGAAGAAGACGAAGAACTCCTTGGACAGGTGCAATCGCGCTCGGCGATAGTGGTGGACAATAAGTCCGATCTCACCACCGC
>Ga0075030_100000486_pt1 | contig 34431 bp, 28 predicted proteins | sample LitLauG_LLR_2012_FD_71393 | JGI IMG/M metagenome (GOLD analysis project Ga0075030, IMG submission 71393) | Freshwater sediment microbial communities from Pennsylvania, USA - Little Laurel Run_MetaG_LLR_2012 | ecosystem: Environmental > Aquatic > Freshwater > Creek > Sediment | place: USA...
TGCTCTCGGACGGCCGCTTCGAATCGCTCATGCTGGCGCTGAGCAGCTCCTACGAGTTCATCGTCGTCGACACGCCGCCGTGCTCGGACTTCGCCGACGGACTGGTGGTTGCCACCATCATCGGCCATGTGCTTACCGTCCACCGCGCGGACCATACCGCGTACAAATCCGCGCGGGCAATGCTGCGCCAGCTGGTTTCGGCGCGCGCCGATATCCTCGGCGGCGTACTCAACCATTTCTGATGAAAACAGCAATAGGGCCTGCCGACGCCTCCTCCGTCGCCATCGCAAGCACACCGCCGGTCTACGAGATCGACGACTACGACCTGCCCGGATTCCTCGTCGAGGCGGCGGCATTCGGCACCGCGCGCTACGGGTTCGTGGTAACGCCCAATGTGGATAATTTCATCACCTTGCACGAGAGCGCCACGTTCCGGTCGCTCTATGCGCAGGCCGCCTACGTGCTGCTCGACAGCCGTGTCGCGGCCTTGATATTTCGCCTTGTCCACGGGCTGCGGATCCGGGTCTGCCCGGGCAGCGATCTCACAACCGCACTGGTGAGCCAGGTCATCGCTCCGCAGGATCCGATCGTCCTCATCGGGTGCAGCGAGGCGCAGGCGCAGCAGCTGCGCGACCGTTATGGTCTGGTCAACCTGCGGCACCACAATCCACCGATGGGCTTCATCCATGATCCGGCCGCGACCGAGGCGTGCCTGCGGTTCATCGAGGCGCAAGGGCCGTTCCGGTTCTGCCTGATCGCCATCGGCAATCCGCAGGGTGTGATGGTGGCGCAGGCGCTGGCAACGCGGGGCCGCGCCCGGGGGCTGGCGCTGGCCATCGGCGCCTCGATCGATTTTCTTACCGGCAAGCAGCGCCGCGCACCCGTGTGGATGCAGCGATTGGGACTCGAATGGCTGTTTCGACTGCTGCAGAATCCCCGCCGGCTCGCTGGGCGCTACCTCCTCAAGGGACCGAAGTTCTTCGCCTACGTTGCCTCTATCAAGATCGTGCTGCGGCCGCCCCGGTCCCGGATCGGCTAGGCGGGCGTCGTGACGGCGGATTTCATCGGGCTCATGCTGGCCTTGCTGGCGCTGCCGGCCACGCTGTCGAGCGCGTACCTGCTGGTCCTCACCGTCATGTCCGGCGCGCTGCCGCTGCCGAGGCCAACGACGCGCCAGTTGCGCTTTGACGTTTTCGTACCGGCGCACGATGAAGAGGGCGGTATCGCGCGCACCGTCGCCAGCCTGCTGCGAATCGAATGGCCGGCGGACCGGTTCCGTGTATTGGTCGTCGCCGACAACTGCAGCGACGCAACCGCCGCGGTGGCGCGGGCTGCGGGCGCGCGCGTTCTTGAGCGCCGCGATGCCGAGCGCCGCGGCAAGGGCCACGCGCTGGCCTTTGCGTTTGCCGCAAGCCTTGCCGACGGCGCGGCCGACGCGGTGGTGGTGGTCGATGCCGATGCGGAGGTTTCCCCCAACCTGCTCGAGGCGTTCGCGTCCCGGATCGCGGGCGGCGCCGACGCCGTCCAGGCGCACTACGGAATCCTCAACCCCTGGGCGTCCTGGCGCACCCAGCTGATCACGATCGCCAAAGGGGCTTTCCACATCGTGCGCTCGCGTGCCCGCGAGCGGCTGGGTCTGTCCTGCGGCATCCGCGGCAACGGCTGGTGCGTGACGCACGCGCTGCTGCGCCAATACCCCTACCGTTGTTACTCGCTGGTCGAGGATCTCGAATACGGAATCGCGCTGGGCCTTGCCGGCTACCGGGTCGCCTACGCCGATGAGGCGCACGCCAACGCCGATATGGTCTCCAACGAAAGAATCGCCCGCAAGCAGCGTCAGCGCTGGGAACAGGGCCGGTTCCAGACCATACGCGCCAGCACGCTGCCGCTGCTGCGCGCCGCGCTGCGGCGGCCAAGCTTCATGTGCCTGGACCTGGCGCTGGACCTGCTCGTGCTGCCGCTGTCCTACGTGGTGATCAATATCGCCGTGCTGATGGTCGCGGCCAGCCTGCTGGGCATCTGGTATCCGGAAATGCGCTTCTGGGCCTGGTGGGGACTGGCGTGCGGGACGGCGCTGTTCCTGCATGTACTGCGCGGCTGGCAGGTCAGCGGCACCGGCATGCGCGGCCTGACGGCGCTGGCGCGCGTGCCCGGCTTCGTCCTGTGGCGGATCCTGGGACTGTTCGAGCGCAAGACCAGCGAGTGGGTCAGGACCGAGCGGGAAAAGCCCTAGGATAGCGGCTGACGGGCAGGGGTGCCCTGCGTGGCGCGGGCGTGCAGCTCGATCTGGGCACGCGCGTAATCGTCGGGGACGCCGATATCGATGAAGTGTCCGGCCGTGACGAAGACGTCGACGGCGGTTCCCGGCACCGCCTGGGCAAGGTAATCGATTTCCAGCGAGAAGGGCACGCCCGGCAAGTAGCCGTCGAGCTGGCGGCGCGGCAGCACGTAGCAACCGACATTGATCAGCCCCGGACCGGCCGCCCCTTTTTCGGCAAAGCCCGCCAGCTGCGTGCCGCCCGGATCGAGTTGCACGCGCCCGTAGCGGGCCGTATCGGCCACCGACTTGCACACGACGATGGGCCGGCGATGGTCCTGCCATTGGCGCTCGACGGCCGCCACTTCGAGGTCGAGGTAGGTGTCGCCGTTGTATACGAAGGCGTGGTCGGTGGCGCAGGATTCGAGCGCAAGGCGCACCGCACCACCCGTGCCCAGCGGCGTGTCCTCGACCGCGTATGCGATCTGCATGCCCTGGTAGGTATTGCCGAAATGCCCGCTGATCTGCTCGGCCAGGTAACCGACCGAAAGCACGACCCGGCCGAATCCGTGCTGCGCGAGGCCGTCGAGCAGGATCTCCAGGAACGGCCGGCCGGCAACCGCCGCCATCGCCTTGGGCGTGCCGGGCACCACGCCGCGCAGGCGCGTCCCCAGGCCGCCGGCCAGGACGACCGCTTCGAGCATCAGGCGCGGCTCCCGAAGATCTCCCGTTCGATCAGGCCGCACAGGATGTGGCCCAGCACCAGATGGCCTTCCTGGATCTTGGGCGTATCCAGCGAGGGAACCTCGAAGGCGTGCTCGCAGAGCCCGCGCATCGGGCTTTCGCGGCTGCCCGTGAAGCCGATCGATACCAGGCCGATCTGGCGCGCCTCGCGCAGGGCTGCGAGGATATTGGGCGACTTTCCCGAAGTCGAATAGGCAATGAAGATATCGCCTTTCCTGCCCAGCGCCTGGATCTGCCGGGAGAACAGGCGTTCGTAGCCGTAGTCGTTGCCGATGGCGGTCAGGATGGAGGTGTCCGTTGTCAGGGCAATGGCCGCGAGCCCCGGGCGGTCGAAGCCAAAGCGGCTCACCAGCTCGCCGGCGATGTGCTGCGCATCGGCGGCGCTGCCGCCGTTGCCGGCCAGCAGGATCTTGCCCCCGCCTTGCAGGCAATTGACGCACGCGCCTACCGCCGCGGACATCGTTGCCGCCAGGACGTCGCTCGCGCGCATGGCGTCCATCACCCGGCGCGCCTCGTCGATCTGCGCAGTGTAATAGTCTCTCATCAGATTCTCCATGCTTCGGTTCCGTGCTTCGTGAAATGACAGTTGCTCACCTGGCCGTCGAACCGGCCGAGCTCGCGGGTCACGCTCATGCGCTTTTCCGGCGGAACAAAGAACCACATGAAACCGCCGCCGCCGGCGCCGGAGATCTTGCCGGCGCGCGCGCCGGCCGCCATGGCCGATTCGAAGATCTCGTCGATGCGCGAATTCGATACCGACCGTGCGGTGCGCTTCTTGCTGGCCCAACTGCCCTGCATCGACGCGACGATGCCGTCGAAGTCGCCGCGCAGCAGGCATTCCTTCATTGCCAGCGCGGATGCCTTGAGCTCGTGCATCGCGTCGATGGCGTCGATTGCCCCCGCCGTGACGTTGCTGCTCTGGTCCGCGATGATCTGCGCCGACTCGCGCGAGACGCCGGTATAAAACAGCAGCAGCGAGGCTTCCAGCTCGCAGATGATCCAGTTCTTGACCCGCAGCGTGTTGATGACAGCCCGTTCCGCGGCATAGAACTCCATGAAATTGAAGCCCCCGAAGGTGGCCGAGTACTGGTCCTGGCGGCCGCCCTGGAGGCCGCAGATCACGCGCTCGATATGGAAAGCCAGTTGCGCAATGCGGTGGTCGTCCAGTGGCAGGTTGAGCAGTTCGACGAAGGCCCGGATCATGGCCACCACCAGGGTGGACGAGGACCCCAGGCCGGAACCGGCCGGCGCATCGCAAAAGGTGCTCAGTTCCAGGCCGATGCGCGTGCCGCCGTTGAACCGGGCGATCATCTCGTCGTAGACGGCCCGATGCAGCGCGAGCTCGGCGCCTTCAGGGAAGGGCACGGCAAGCGGCCACGACAATTCGCGTTGCTGATCGGTTGCCGCCAGGCGAATCGTGGGTTCGTCCCTTGTCCGGATGACCGCATAGGCGTACCGGTCGATCGCCGCATTGAGCACATAGCCGCCGTGCAAATCGCAAAAGGGGGCGACATCGGTGCCGCCCCCGGCAAGACCCAGACGCAGCGGAGCACGAGCGCGAACCAGCATGATGAATCCCAATCGCTCAAGGAATATCGCCGCCCCCATGGCCACCCGGTGGCTGGGGCCGGGACCGCGGCGGATGCGGGATGCCGGCCATTACGCGCGCCATCCCCAGACCCCATGGTAAACACATTCCTGGCGGCGCCGGCCGGCCAATTGCCCCGGAGTGGACCAGCGCATCAGCGCAATTCCGTGCGGTCCGCCAGGGCCTGGGCGACATAGTCGGTCAGGCGCTGTGCACCATCCCAGTTGACGTGCGTCACGTCGGACCAAAGCCGGTAATCCTGCAGCTGGCTCCAGGGGTTGATCAGGTCGGCGCGGGCCGCGTACTGCAGGTACGGCTGCGGCTGGTTCGGTCCCCCGTAGCGCGGCGTGTAGAGAAAAACCACCCGGACGCCGTGCGCCGCCGCGATGTCGAGTATGCGGACCATGTAGTAGCGGGACAGGCGGAATTCGACGTCGCTCATCGAGGCCGGCAGCAGTGGGGGCGTGATCGCCGCATCCTCCGCAGCCCGCAGAGCCGCCATCTGCGCCTCGGTATGCACGACGCGCCGATCGTGCTTCACCCCGTCCAGGGTGGTGAGGAACTGGCCGTGGTCAAGGTTCGGGCCTTCGTAGGGCGGCGGGAACGCCCCCGGTGCCTGCAAGCCGCTCCTGCGCATCTGCGTCTCGATGAACAGGCCGGCCTGCCGGCCCGGCAGGCGGGCGATGTCGGAGAGGTAATTCAGGTTCACCAGCAGCGGCGCAGCAAGTATGTCGGACGTGTCGGCCAGGTAGATGAAATCCGGGTGCGGCTTGCGGTCCTCCCGTTCGTCGATCTCGACCACCAGCAGCTTGATCGTGCGCGCCTCGAGCAGTTCCCGGGCCACGACATATTGCAGGTTGACGCCGGTCTTGACCAAGTACAGGTTGACGGCTTTTGCGGTGACGCCGCGCCGCTGCAGCTCGTCCTCCAGGCGGCGGCTGTGTACCGACATTCCCGTTCGCGACGTCCCGATGAACGCCACGTCGATCGGGGTAGCGTCGTCGTGGATGCGCTCATAGATCCAATAGGCGGTTGGCGCGCTGCCATCGTTGAGCGCCTGGTAACGCAGGAACTTGTCGTGCGGCAGGGCCACCATGGCGGCCACCCCGGCCAGGGCGCTGACCGCGAACAGCCGCAGGAAACGGCGCAGCGTGATGGCAGGCACGTCAGAAGTTGAAATAGATGAAGATCTGCGGACGCCACAACTGCGCGAAGGCGATCGCGAACAGCAGTCCGCAGGCGATCGCGACGGCCGGTGTCGCCGGCAATGCCGGCCGCGCCGCGAACAGCGCGGTCCACGCCGGACCCTGCGGCAGGATCAGCGGCTCGGCAAGCCGGTCCGAATAGCGGACCAGCTGCTGGGTGTTGGGCGCCAGCAGCACTACCGCGCTGCCGGCAAGGATCCAGAACGCCAGCACCAGGCCGAGCCCCTCGGGCGTCTGCGCGGGCGCTGCGGTGGCCGGCACCAGCGATTGCAGCAGCAGCAGTGCGCCGGGCACGGTCTTGGCCCGGAAGAAGACCCAGGCAATCATCACCAGCAGCAGTGTCGCGGCCTGCTTGATGGCTGCCGTATGGCGCGGCTCGGGCAGCGCACTGCGGTCCTTGCCGATGTGCAGCGCGTGGTTCACGACGATGTAGGCGCCGTGCAAAGCGCCCCAGATGACGAAGGTCCAGCCGGCGCCGTGCCACAGGCCGCCCAGCAGCATGGTCACGAAGATGTTGCGCAAGCGCGCTAGCTCGCCATGGCGATTGCCGCCCAGCGGGATGTAGAGGTAATCGCGCAGCCAGGCGGACAAGGTGATATGCCAGCGCCGCCAGAACTCGATGATCGAGCGCGACTTGTACGGCGAATCGAAATTGACGGGCAGGCGCAGCCCGAACAGCAGCGCCAGGCCGATCGCCATGTCCGAGTAGCCGGAGAAGTCGAAGTAGATCTGCAGGGTGTAAGACACCATGCCGATCCAGGCCGCCGCGCTGCCCAGGCTTGCCCCATGGTCCGCGGCATTGAAGACGGCGTCGGCGCCAACAACCAGGTTGTCGGCGAAAAGCACCTTCTTGGCCAGCCCGATCACGAAGATGAGCATCCCCATCTTGATGTACTCCGGATCGATCGCCTGGCGGGCGATCGCCACGAACTGCGGCCGCATCTGCGCGTGGTGGATGATGGGCCCGGCGATGAGATGCGGAAAGATGGTCACGAACAGCGCGTAGTTGACGAGATTGGGCTCGCTGGTGCGGTTGCGGCGGCAATCGACGAGGTAGGCGATCTGCGTGAAGGTGAAAAAGGAGATGCCGATGGGCATGACGATGGTGCGCGCGATGTACTCGATGTTGCCGGCCGCCGCCAGGTTGGTGGCCAGGAAATTGAAGTACTTGAAGTAGCACAGCACGCCGAGATTGACGGCGATGCCGAGGGCGAGGAGCACGCGCGAACGGTTTTCGCCCGGCTGCACCAGCATGCGGGCAATGGTGAAATTGAACAGCACCGAACCGAGGAGGATCAGCGTGTCCGGAGGCCGCCAGTACGCGTAGAAAGCGATGGACGCCAGGGTCAGCGACGCTACCGATCCGCCAAGCCAGCCACGGCTGCGCAAGCCGTGGAATACCAGCAGCGTCAGCGGCAGGAACAGGAAAAGAAAGGCGTAGGAATTGAACAGCATGCGGGCGAATCACCGGTTCGGCCGAGCCGTTCGGCGCAGTGATCCTACCCGAATCGTCCTGTTGCCACAATGCGCCGGCCGTGCGTGGTCATCAAGCAAAAAGCCGGGGCCAGCGGCCCCGGCGCAATCGCATGGAAAAGACGGCGGCGGTGCCGGCGCGCCGGGCCGGATTGCCGGCAGCCCCTTAAGGGCAGTTGGTCGTGCCGGCCGCCCGGCACAGGTAATGTGATTTGACGTACGCGCCAAAGCCGGCAGTCGGGGTTCCCGCGGCATCGGTAATCAGGTAGTACTGGGTTCCGGGCCAGATGTCCCAGGCCCACGCCATGTAGCTGATGCCATTGTTGTCGGCAAAGGGCAGCAGCACCGAGGAGAGCGGCGCGCCGCTTCCCCCGACCGGATCGCCGAACTCGGTGATGACCACGGGGTAGCCGGCGGCCACTATGCCTTGCGCGGCGGCCATGGTTTGTGCCGAACATGCGGGCATGCCGATGCAGGCGACCTGGGCCGGGTAACTGCCGCCACCCGGATAGGCATGCCATACCGCACCGACCTGGCTGGGACTGAGGGTGTCGGTGGGGTGGTACTGCAGCCAGCCGGACATCGTCGACGAATACGCCAGCGTCGACGTGAGTATGACGTTGCTCGCGCCGGTCGCACGCACCGCATTGAGCATCTGCTGCATGCCGGCGTTCTTCCAGGTGTAGCTGATGTTGGTGTACCACGGGCTCGATGGTGTCTGCACCAGGTACGACGTGAGCGTGCCGCCGCCATTTACGAGATCGGCCCATGGGGCGTTGTCGGTCAGCGTGACCTGGTCGAGGAACGGTTCGTTGAACAGTTCGAAGATCACGTTCGGATAAATCTTGAACATGTTGGCCATGGAAGTCCAGTAGGCGATCGAGTGATCGGCATCGGCCATGGCATTCTGCTTGTTGGGGCAGCCATTGCCCGGTGCGGCCAGGTGCAGGTCGATGATCACGTACAGGCCGGCGGCTGTCGCGCCACCCACGCTTTCAGCAACCGTGGCCTGGTAATTGCCGCCCGGGTCCGCGCTGACGGTTTCACCCGGCGTGTTCTGGGTTTTCACGCCGTTGACGTAGTGCACGCCGTAGCCGCCCTGGTCCACGCAGTTCAGGCCGAGCCAGGATGCCTCGTTGAGCGTCAGGCGCACGGCGTTGGCGCCCCAGGTCTTGATGGTGTTCCAGTTGGGGGTCGGTGTGCCGGTGACGCCGCCCCAGGGGTTGGACGGGCTCCAGCCTTGAATGGCCACGCCGTCCAGGCCGCCGACATTGACGCCGCGCAGTTGCACCGTATTGCCGGCCGCATCGATCAGATGATTGCCGGAGACGTGTATGGCCAGTGCCGCGTTGGGCCCGTTGTTGGCCGGCGTGATGACCACCGTTGCCACGGTGGTCGATCCGAGCGCAACGCCCACGGGATTGGCAAGAGCCACGGAGAAACTCTTGTTTCCCGGGTCGGTACTGGCGATGGGAACCGTGATGACCTTGGGCGTGCTGTCACCATCGGCCCAGGACAGGGTGCCGCTGCTTGCGGTGAAATCGGTGCCGGCCACGGCGCTGCCGTCGAGGGTCGAGTAGCTCGTGGTGGCGGTGCCACTGGCGCCGCCCATGCGTTCCACCGAGATGCTGGCGGCGCCCACGACGGCGGGTACCGAGTAGACTGCGGCGGCAAGCGCGACCTGACCCGGGGAAGATCCGGCGCCCGCGGAGCCGCTGCCGCCGCCGCCTCCGCAACCATTGAGGGCGAGCCCGCTGATCAGCACCAGGGCAGCAAGACGTTGAGGGTGATTCATCGTTTGGGCTTTTGCCTTACAGAGTCGGGCAGGAGATTCCGGTCGACCGATGGGGCCGCCCGTTGTCGGCAGCGAAGCGATGCTGCCCACCCGGGAAGAAATCAAGGTCGCACTGTAGGTGAGTGCCACCGCACAGACAACGGACCAAAAAGACTAGCCGCCTAACCCTCATCGGACGATCCATCCACCGTTAGGATTACGAAAACGCTCTTGAAACGAGACGCGTTGTCGCGGATGTCACGATCCGGAATTTTCTGTCTGCCGCCGGCATGCATCGCGATCCAAGCGTTGCGCGTAGATGTGCTGGGATCAACTCGACGTGCCTTGCGCGACCCGCGTTCATCGGGTCGGTGCAAACCGCACCCGAACCCGACTACTGCTCATGCTAGGCAGATCAGCGCCGGGCGATCGAAGCCGCGGCCTGGGCTTTCGTACCCGATTCAGCGCATTGGATTTGCCGCGGGCGCGCCCGCGGAGTGCTGATGAGACGCGCGGCCCATTGCAGCACCGCGCCGCGTGGATATCAGCGCGCGGTGCGGCTCAGGGACAGGTGGCTGTGCCGGCTGCGCGGCAGAGCAGGTGTGCCTTGACGTAGGCACCGAAACCGGCAGTGGGCGTGCCGGCGGCATCGGTGATCAGGTAAAACGGTGTTCCGGGCCAGATGTCCCAGGTCCATGCCAGATAGCCGATGCCATTGGCATCGGCAAAGGGCAGCAGCATTGAGGACAGTGGCGCTGCGGTTCCACCGACCGGATCGCCAAACTCGGTGAGCACCACCGGAAACCCGGCGGCGAGAATATCCTGAACCGCCTGCATGGTCCGGGCGGAGCACTGCGGCAGGCCGATGCAATTGACCTGCGCCGGGTAGCGGCTGTCGCCCGGGTATGCATGCCAGACGGCCGCGATCTGGCTCGGATGCAGCGTGTCGATCGGGTGGTGCTGCAGCCATCCACCCATTGCCGATGAATAGGCAAGCGTCGAGGTCAGCACGACGTTGCTGGCTCCGGTGGCGCGCACGGCATCGAGCATCTGCTGCATCCCGGCGCTGCGCCAGGCGGCAGATACGGTATCGGGCGTTCCCGGTACCCGATACGAACGCAAGGTGCCATTGCCATCGCGCAGCACGGTCCACGGATCGCCCTGCACCAGCGGAGCCTGGTCGAGGAACGGCTCGTTGAAGAGCTCGAACAGCACGTTCGAGGATGCCTTGAACGCCGTCGCCACCGAGGTCCAGAAGTCGATCGAGTGGTCGGCATCGGCCATCGCGTTCTGGGTCATCGGACACGCGTCTGCCGGCGCCGACAGGTGCAGGTCGACGATCACGAATAGTCCTGCCGCCGTCGCCTCTGCGACGCTTCGCGCCACGGTCGCCTGGTAGTTTCCCCCAGGATCGGCCTTGATCAATGCGCCCGGTTCGTTCTGGTGCTGTGTGCCGTTGACGACCGTCTTGCCGGTGCCGTTGCGGTCGATGCAGGTGAGACCCAGCCAGGACGCCTCGTTGAGTGTCAGGCGCACGGCATTTGCGCCCCAGGCCTTGATTGCCTTCCAGTCCGGCGTCGGGGTGCCCGTGACGCCGCCCCAGGGATTGGCCGGACTCCAGCCTTGCACCGCGACGCCATCGAGGCCGCCGACATTGACGCCGCGCAATTGCAGCGCCGCGCCCTGCGCATCGACCAGGTTGCGGCCGCAGACACGGATCGCTTTGGCGGGTACGGCGGGTCCGCATTCGGCCCGCTGCGCGGCCGCGGCGCCCGGACTTGGTGCCAACGCGGCGGGAACCGGCGACCTGGCGCCGGTACGGTCGTCACTGCATGCCGAGACCGACACCAGCAGGCCCGCAAGCAGTGCCGCACGGCGAACCCATTGGCACATGCTTTTCATGGGCCCCGGGCTCCGGCAAGGGCGCGGCCTGCCGACCTGCCCATAATGCCGGTTGACGCTTCGACTTTTGAACCGTACTTGTGCACAATCGGATATTAGTACCAAAAACCCCAGGAAAAGGTGCGCCGCTACGCCGGATTCCAGCGCACTGCCGGTCATGCGCGCAATACCCATGACTGAAATTCGTCCGTTGACCGGCTTGCGCGGCTTGGCAGCGGTCTGTGTGTTTCTCGCGCATCTGTACGACACGCTCGCGGGCTACGGCCTCGTTCTGGTCGTACCCGAGTGGATCCGGCGACTGTTCTTGAACGGTGGCCCGCAGGTCGATGTCTTCTTCGTGCTGAGCGGCTTCATCCTGACGCTGAATTACCAGCGCTGGTTTGCCGATTCGGTATCGCGCCCGTCATACGCCACTTTTCTGCGCCGACGCATCGCGCGCATCTATCCGCTGCACTTCGTGATGCTGCTGCTGGTGATCGCCTTCGTCGGTGCCGCGCGATACAGCGGCGCTGCGACCACCCACGGCATCGAGCGCTTCGACGTGGCGCAACTGCCGGCATATTTCCTGCTGATGCAGTCCTGGGGCATCTTCATCCAGGGACCGGGAAGCTGGAATCCGCAATCCTGGTCGGTGAGCATCGAGGCGTTGGCCTACCTGGGCTTTCCGCTGCTGATTTGGCTGACCGCGCGCTGCAGCGCGAAGCACGCCTGGCTGCTCGTGATCGCCGCGGTGGCGGCCGGTCTCGGACTCAATGCGCTCACCGCCTGGGGCCTCTGGGGATTCGGCGGCATCGCCAGGGGACTGAGCGAGTTCACGCTCGGCTGCGTTGCCGTCGGCCTGTACGACAGCCGGCTGGCCGCCTGGTTGCGGCGGGACGCCGGCAGTGTTGCGGCAGTCGCATTGCTCGCGTTGTGTTATCTGCTGACGCCCACCACCGAATTTGCCGTGGGTATCTGCGCGGTGCCATTGCTGCTGGCGCTCAGCAAAGCCTCGCTTGCCGGCCGGTTCTTCGCCTGGTGGCCGCTGGTTTTTCTCGGTGAGATCTCGTATTCCATCTACCTCGGTCACTTCCTCTTCAGCTCCATTGCCTACCGCCTCGTCAGCCTGACCTGGATGAAAACCGGGCCGTTGCAACTCGCCGCCGGCATTGCACTGATCATTGCCTTTGTGCTGGTGCTATCGACCATCTGCTACTACGCGGTGGAGCGACCCGGCAGGACCCTGCTGAGCGGGCGGCGCCAGCCTGCCGCTGCGTGAATTCCGCGGCCCGATTGCCGATGGCGGCCGGCGTGCGAAGCAACGCGCGCGTGTTGCCTCATTCGTCCGACGCCGGCTCGATGGGCGCGCTGCGCGGCCTGACCAGGCGCCGTGCGCCGGCCCGACGGGCAGTTGGTGTTCTGACCATCGGCGGTCCGCGGCCGGAACCGCGCTGGCCGCCGAGGCGCGCGCCTGTCCTGGCCTCGAGCAGCGCTCGCGCCAGCAGGGTGGTGGCAAGCGACATCAGCACGAAGTCGATGAGCAGCACGTTGAGCCATAGGGGTTCCGTGAGATTGATGGTCGCCTGCTGCAGCAGCAGTCCCAGAAACAGGGCGCCCTGGCTGCGGTCGATGGCGTACAGTCGCAGCGACTGGCGGAAGTACACGATCAGGTAGCCCAGCAGGCAAATCAGGCCCACTGCGCCAAGATCATTGAGTACCTGCAGATAGCCGTTGTGCGATGAACCCGGGTAGAACCCCTTCAGCGGCACCAGCACGGCGTACGACTCCATGTCCGGCGTCGGCAGCCCCATCGACCAGTAGGCCGAATACCCGGAGCCCAGCAGCGGGCGCAGCCGCACGTGATCGACGACGGCAGCCCAGATCTCCGAGCGGTTGCTGAATGTCAGATCCTTGCCCGTGATCATGGGAATGGGCGCGAGGATGATTTCCAGGCCCGGCACCACCTTGAGCATCGCCAATGAATACAGCAGGATCAGCGCGATCAGTCCACTGGCGAGGTAGGGCACCGCGCGGCGCATGGACCCGGGGGAGCGCAGCAGCAGCAACAGGGCCAGCGCCGTGAGCGCCGTGGCCATGGTCGATGTCGAACTGCGCGACAGGACCAGGCAGCTGGCGGAAATGGCCAGACCGAAAAGCGCGCTGGCGCGGCCTGCTTCCCGCGCCAGCCAGGCGTGCATCCAGAAAATGAATCCAAAGGACGCGACTGCGCCCAGCCCGTTCTTGGTCGGGAACAAGCCGTGCCACGCGCCGAGCAATTCCGGAAACAGTTCGTGGTGGATGGCGAGGTCCGGTCGTGCCAGTCCGAATATGAGCGAGCCCAGCAGCAAACCCGTCACCACGGGGCGCACGACCTGCTGCAGACGGCGCGGATTCCATGCGGCGACGGCTACGGCGATGAACGCGCTGCACATGATGAGCAGGCGTACTAGGCGGCGAATCGTGAGGTCGGGATCGATGGACCAGAACATGCTGGCGCAGGCCAGCGCCACGAAGAGCAGGAAGAAGACATTGATATGTCCGAACAGCCGCCGTGCTGCGGCAAGGCGGTTCAGGATGACGACCGTGCATATCGCGAAGATCGCCAGCCAGAGCGCCCGCGTTACCGGATTGGCGCCCTCCGTGTCGCTGACCGCCCCCGAATAATCGAAGTTACCCGGAATCGCCATCAGCACGAACATCACCCAGGTAACGGCCGCGGTCAGGAAGGCATAGCGCCGGTCCCGCGCCGCTGCGCCGCGCCCGGGATCGCTGTCGGTGGCCGCGTTCATCGTGCCGCCGGTCGATCCGCCTTGCCGACACGCAGGGGCCGCCCGGCAGCATCCCGGTGCCATCCCGCCGCAGCATCGGCCAAGGCCGCTTCCCGGGAGCGGCAGGTCCAGTCAAGCACGCGTGCAGCCCGCCTGCAGTCCAGGCGGATCTCCTGGCGCGCCAGGCGCAGCAGCGATGGCGGAATCGGTGGCGGCGACAGGGCGGGCAGTCCCGCCGCACGGGCTGCCAATTCCAGAGCCTTCAACGGCACCGCGAAACCCTTTGCTTCCAGGATGAGCGCGCGCCGCGAGATCCGCCGCACGGGAACGGCGCCCAGTTGCCTGGCGAAGGCGATGAAATATTCATTCCAGGTAGGCGGCTCCGACATTGCCAGATTGAAGGTGCCGCCGAGGGCTTCGCGACGCTGCGAGCAGATGATTATCGCCGTTACCAGGTCTTCGACATGCACCAGGTTGCAAACGCCGTCGCCCGCCGGTCCGAGATCGCCCAGGCGTCCTGCGTACAACCAGCGCGCCACGCGGCCGCTCCATGATTCGCCGTCGGGGCCGATTTCCACGCCGGGACGCAGGATGACGACGCGGGGGTACGACGCGGCACTGGATTCGGCCGCGATCTGTGCGCTGGCGTACGCTCCCAGGTCGCCACGCAGCGGCGCGTCCTCGCCCATCGTGCCCTGCGCCGAGCCGTAGACCGCCATCGAGCTCAGGTGCACGACCAGGGGCGGCGCCACCGCACGCCCGGCGGCGGCAAATAGCGCCCGAGCGCCTCGAACGATGGTCTCCGGTTTTCCGCCCAGGCAGTTGACGACGGTGTCGATGCCGCGCAGGGCAGCCGCCATCGACCCCGGGTCCTCGACATTTACCACTATCCGCCGTGCCCCGGCGTCCATGCCCGGCGGCCCGCGTGCATCATCACTCACCAGTGACGCCCAATCGGCGCCGGCCAGCGCCAGCGAAACCCGCCGGCCGATGAATCCGCTGGACCCCAGCACCAGCACCTGCCTCACGCCTTCGCTCCCGGGCCCTGGAGGTGATTGGCCAGCCGCAGCGCCAGGGCTACGACGGTCAGCGTCGGGTTGGCCTGGCTGGATGTGGGAAACACGGCAGCGCTTGCAATGAAAAGATTGCCGACGCCGTGCACGCGGCAATCGGCATCGACGACGCTGGTTCGCGGGTCGGCGCCCATGCGGGCGGTGCCGATATGGTGCCCGCCGTAGGCCCCGTAGCGGGTCATTTCGCGCTCGACCGATGCCGTATCGAAATCGAAGCGGCCGATGCCGCTGGCGCGCACGTCCTCGGCCAGCAACTCCAGGGCCCGGCGTACGGTCTGCACGTCGCCCTCCGTATAGCGCCAGTCGACATGCAGCCGCGGCATGCCCAGGGCGTCGACGTCGCGGGCCAGCGTGACGCGGCTGGCCGGATTCGGCTGCTGCTCGGCATGGAAGTCCAGGCTGTACATATTGGCGCGCGAGCGGATGACGATCGAGGGAAACTTGCGCTCGGCCAGCTTGCGGTCGCGCAGCATGTGCCAGGCAAATCGCAGCACATCCAGCGGACCGGAAAGGACGTTGCGCACATGCGCGAGCCACGCGCGCGCGGCGACCTGCTCGTCGCCGTGCAGTCGCTTGGCGTATTCATAGGGAATGAACGGCCGCGCCAGGAAAAGCAGCGACAGGACCGCATTGCGGTGTGCCGGATCGGTGATGCGCGGATGGTGCAGCCGCGCGATGAAATTGCCGATGCCCTGCGCGCGCTGGGTCTGTGCCGTGAGCGCAAGGCGGCGCCGGCAATAGATGCCCTCCGCGGAAATGTCGTAACCGTGGTGGACCGCCGCCAGCGGCGTCGTGAAGCGCAGCGTGCCGATGGTGCCGGCGACATGGCACATGTAATAGCGTCCGACCAGGTCGTGGCCATTGCCGATCCCCTTCGGGTGCCGGTCGCGGCTTGCCAGCAGCAGGCGGGCCACCTCGAGTCCGCCGGTTGCCAGGACGCAATGGCGTGCGCGGGCCGTGAAGCGCCGGCCGGACAATGTTCGCACCTCGAGCGTGTCGACACGCTCGCCAGCCGGATCCAGGCGTATCGCGGTGACGTTGGCGTGCAGCAGTACGCGCAGCGCCGTCGCGGCGCGCAATTTGTGGCCGTAGCGCGCGCCAAAGTCGGTCGGGCAGCTGAAGCGCTCCAGCGTATCGGTGGTGAAGTGCGCGCTGGCGAATCCGTCCATCATCGGACGCGTCGGTACCGGGAAAGCCTCCGCCACGGTGTAGGCGAAGTCGCCGGCTTCGCAGAGCCGGTTGGCCTTGGGGTAGTAGGGCATCAGGTCCCCCAGGCCGATGGGCCAGCCGCTGTGGGGCAGGTAATCGCGCACGGCAAAGTCGATGGCGTCGAAGGGCATGCAGCGGCCACCCCAGATCGTGGTCGATCCGCCGAAGCGGCGCTGGCGGTAGCGGTCAGGAGGACTGTGCAGGCGCTCATCGGCGACCGACCCCGCATAGAGCGCCTGGGTTCCCGGATCGTCGTCGAACCCTCCGGATTCGAGCAGCAGCACGTCCCGGCCGCTGTCGATCAATTCCATTGCCATCGCAATGCCGGCGGCACCAGCCCCGACAATGCAGATATCGGCGTCGAGGCAGTGGCCGTCCGGCAGGTCGTTGGCGCTGGCTATCACGGCGGGTTCCGATCGCGCGTCATGGCCGCGCGGCCGGCGCCACTGCAGCGGGGACGCCCGCGCCCAGGCGCTTTTTCAGATGATCGGCCAGCCGCAGGGTCAGTGCAACGATGGTCAGCGTAGGGTTGGCATGGCCGCTGGTGGCAAAGACCGACGCGCTGGCGATGTACAGGTTTGGCAGTTCGAAGGCCGCGCAATCGCGGTCAACGACGCCATCGCGGGCGCTGGCCGCCATGCGCGTGGTGCCGATGTGGTGGCCGCCGAGCGGAATCGACCGGCCGATGGATTGTGCAAGATGCTCCGCGTCGAATTCCAGGCGGCACGACGAATGACCGTTCATCACCTGCTGCAGCAGGCCAAATGCGCGCTGGGCCGCCGCGACGTCCTCGCTGCACAGGCGCCAGTCGACGTGCACGCGCCGCAGTCCGTCGCGGTCGACATCCGGGGTCAGCGTCAGCCGGCTCGATGCCAGCGGCGTCTGCTCGGAATTGAACTCGATCGGGTAGCTGCCGTCGTGATTGCGTACCAGGGTGTAGGGCAGCTTGCGCCGCGCCAGATTGCGCAGGAATATCCATTGGTAGGCGAAGCTGCCCAGTTCCGGCAGGCCCAGGGCGACGTTGCGCAGGTGTGCCCACGCAGGCGAACGCACGGCCGGCTCGCCGCCATGCTGCAGTATGGCCTGGTATTCCTTGATGAGCGCCGACTTGGCCAGGAAGATGGCCGACAGCACCGGGCTGCGGTGGGACGCGTCCGAGTACGCCGGAAAGTGCAGGCGCAAGGCCGTATTGAGCAGCCGGTGCTCGCGCTGCGCCTCGGCGCTGAACTGCAGCTTGCGGCGGCAATAGATGCCGTCGCGGGTCTTTTCGAAATCGAAGGCAACCTGGCCGCGTTCGGCCACCATGCGGCCCAGGAAGTTCTCGAAATGGCACGCGTAGTAACGACCCACCCGGTCCGATTGGTTCCCCAGGCCGGCACCATCGGGATCCGAATTGAGCATCAGCCGGGGCGTCTCGATGCCGCCGAGCGCCAGCGCAAAGACCTGGGCTTGCACGCTGTGGGTGCGCCCGGCCGGACCGACGAGGTCGATGGAAGCGATCCGGTCGGTGCCGGCGCCGCGATGCAGGCGGGTGCAGCGCGCATGCAGCAGTACCGTGACGTTCCTGGAACGGGCCAGCTGCGCGCGGAATTTTTGTCCGAAATCGGTGGGCAGGCTGTAGCGTTCTATGCGGTCTGCCAGGATGACGCGCTGTTCGGCCAGCCCGGGTATGGTGGGTATCGCATCGGGCAGCGAGCCGCCGACGCTGAAGTCGAAATCGCCCGCATCGCAGTAGGACATCGCCCGGGGGTAGTAGGGCGCAACGTCGGCGTAGGAAATCGGCCAGCCGCTGTCCGCGACGTAATCACGGCGTTCAAAATCGATGGGGTCGAACGGCACGCAGCGCCCGCCCCAGATCGCTGTCGTGCCGCCGAAGACGACGCGCCGGTATTCCGAGGGATTGGGATGGGGCGCAAGGGCCGTGCCGCGGTACAACTCGTTGGATGCCGCTTCATCGAGGCGCAGCCCCCCCGCCTCGACCAGCAGGACCGAGTGTGCGCTGCCGTCGAGCTCGCAGGCCAGGGCGATGCCGGCGGCGCCGGCGCCCACGATGCAGACCGTGGCCTGCAGCGGCGTCGTCGCGGGATATTCATCGAGCGTGACTATCATGGCTGGCGACCTCGCCGTGGCGCAAGCGCCTTCCCGAACGCCTGCGCCTCGCAGCCACGCAGCGATCCGGCGCATTCGCGCAGGCCCTCGTCCAGTGGCTTCCAGCGCATGCCCAGCAGCCGTTCGGCTTTGCCCACCTCCAGCCGCAGCGGGTGGCCGCACAGGCGCAACAGCCAGGGCCGGATGGGCGCCGGCGGCCGCCATCCCAGGCCGGCGGCCCGGGTGAGGATTTCGGCGAATTTCAATGGCGCTGCAAGGACCCAACGTTCCCATTGCAGCCGCGATCGGGAAACCGAGCGCACGGGCGTATCCAGTGCCGAGGCATATTGGCGGAAATAGGCGTTCCAGCTGGGAGGCGAGGGCAGCGAAAGATTGAAGGCCTCGCCCGCGACCGCGTCCAGGCGCAATGCCACGCACGTGGCGGCAACCACGTCATCGACGTGCACGAGATTGCAGCAGCCCTCGCCGGCGGGACCCAGCTCGCCCAGCCGGCCCTCCAGCAGCCAGTGGCCGATGCGCTGCGTCCAGATCGGACTGTCAGGGCCATAGACGATTCCGGGCCGCAGTATCACCACGGAGGCGCACTGGCGCGCCAGCCCTTCAGCCGCGACCTTGGCTGCCGAATAGTCGTCCCAGTCGCCGCGCAGCGGCGCGGTCTCGTCGACCGTTCCCGTTGCCGTGCCGTAGACCATCATCGTGCTCAGATGGACGACGCGCGGCGGTGGCGCAAGCTGCGCGCAGCACGAGAACAGCACGCGGGCGCCGGCGATGATGGCGTCGTTGTCGCCGGCAACGCAGTTGACCACGGCATCGACGCCCTGCAACGCATTGCGCACGGCGCCCGCGTCGCGCGTATCGAGCTGCAGCGCGTCGGTGCCAAGGCTGCGGGTCGTGCCGCGCCGGCTGGCAGCCAGCGGTATGGCCCAGTCGCTTGCGGCGAGCGCGGCAACCAGGCGTTCGCCGATGAAGCCGCTGGCGCCCAGTACGAGCACCCGCTTGCGAACCGCGCTATCGGTATCGGTCCGGCCCGGGCGGCCGACCGCATCGGGGGCAGTGAGGTGTCCTGGAATGGAGATGGCGCCAACCTTGTTCGGTGCAGCGGGCACTGCGTGGTTCATCTTATCTCACCGTGAAACCCGCTTCCCGGCAGCGCGGGCAGGTGGAACCGCCGCAACGCGCCGATCGGCGTGCCCACGCGCGCCAGCGAAGTCGGCACGGCGGCGCGCGACCACAGGGTGACAACATGCACCGGCAATTGGCTGTCCGCCGCGGCCGGCGCGTCGTCCGCCGCCAGCATGACGACGCGCGGGCCGCTCTCGATTCCGGCGTCCACCCGGCTGGGATGCACGGAGAAGCCGCTGCCCAGCGCCTTCAGGCACGCCTCCTTGCGGGTCCACGCGACGTGAAAGGCGCTTGAAAAGGCCGCATCGTCCAGCGCGCCGGCAGCGGCGCGCTCGCCAGGGGCGAGCAGTTCGAGCAGCAGCGCGCGTTGCGGGTCGGGCCGGGCCAGTTCCAGGTCGACGCCAATACGGCCTTCGCGCGCGATGGCCAGGGCGGCGTGGCGATCGCTGTGACTGAGATTGAATACCGGCGCACGGCGACCGTGTTTATCGGCATCGAGCGCCGGCTTGCCCGCAGCGTCCGCCACGAACTCCAGCGCCGCAGCGGCGACGCCCACATAGCGGGCGAGGATGGCCCGCCGGGCGGCGTGCGCGGCAACGTGGCGGCGCTGATCATGGATCAACTGCAAGCGTGCCGCCCGAGCGCGTTCCGCCGCCGACAGCGCGGCCGGATCGGCGGCACTGTCATCGAGGTCGATCCACCACAAATGGATCTCGCCGGCGGCAAGCTGTGGCGCCGCCATGCCCGCGCTCATCGCTGGCACGGTCGACAGCCGCGCGACCCGCGATCGCAGGTCCAGCGGCAGACCGGTTGAGTAAACATTTTCTGATAGGCTCGGCAGGCGAGTACGGCGCGCAACGATAACGCACAACCGATGGGTCCCGCGATGTGGAAAGTCAAGCTTTCGCAAGGCCGCGCGCCGATCGATGGCGCGAGTCGCAGAACCTGGTCGCGACGCATCCTCCTGCTGGGGAGCGCGCTTTGCGTCGGCGCCCTGCGGCGCAGGACGCCGGCCGATGCGCTTGCCGCGCTGCCGGCCGATACGGCGCAGCCGCTGGCAGCGGGCGTATTCGGTGATCCGGCCGCGCTGGCCCGCGTCGGCGCCCTTTATCTCGCGGCCTACCCCGGCGAAGCCGACGCCGGCCATCTCTGGCACATGGTGGGGCGATGCGACGCGGAGCTTGCCGGCTTCAAGCAGGCGCTGCGCCAGCGCATCGATCGCGATTGGCGCGCGCTCGACATGGTGGTGATCGAGGGTTGGGTATTCGCCCGCACCGAAGCACGCTTGTGCGCGGCGCTGCATCTGGGCCATCCCGCGGGATGATCCAGAACCTGCCGGAGTTGCCGGCCAACAGCGTCATCGATACCGACATCTGCGTAATCGGCGGCGGGGCTGCCGGAATCACCATCGCGCAGGAATTGGCCGGCAGCCGCGTGCGCGTCTGTGTCATCGAGGGTGGTGGGCTTGCCTATGAGACCGAATCCCAGATCCTGTTCGACGGCGAAAACGCCGGCGCGCCGATAGCGCTGCAGGGCGGACGGCTGCGCTTCCTGGGCGGCACCACCAATCATTGGGGCGGGCGCTGCGCCTTGCTGGATAGCGCCGATTTCATCGCGCGCAGCTGGATTCCCCGTAGCGGCTGGCCGTTCGAGCGCTCGGAACTGGAGCCGTACTACGCGCGGGCGCGCAAGGTTGCCGGCTTCCGTTCCGAATGGCTTGCGGACGAGCAGACCCTGGCCGCGCTCAAGGTGACGCTGCCCGCGCTCGATACGACGCTCGTGCGGCCCTACCTCTGGCACTACGCGCCGGAGACCAGGCAGGACGGCGTCTGGAACTGGCGCACGGCCTATCGCCGGACGCTGGAGGACGCGGCCAATGTTCGCGTGCTCCTGCATGCGAATTTCAAGGCGTTTGCCACCACCGCCGACCGCACGCGGGTCACGCGTCTGACCGCCGTTGCGCCCAACGGCGTGAGCGCCACCATTGCGGCGCGTAACTATGTGCTGTGCAGCGGCGGCATCGAGAACGCGCGGCTGCTGCTGCTGGGGGCGGAACAAAATCCCGGCGCATTCGGCGCGGCCCACGACGTGGTCGGCCGGTATTTCATGCAGCATTCCCGCGGGCCTGCGGGTCTGCTGGTCGGCGCCGAACGATTCACGGTCCTGCAGGATCAGTTCAACGTGCTGCGCGGGCCCGACGGGATCTCCTGCGAGATCGGTCTCACGCTGTCGCGGCAGGTGCAGGAAGCCCAGGGCCTGCTCAATTGCAATGCCGTCCTGCAGTACCAGGGTGATCCCGAATCGGGCGTGGCCGCCGCGCAGGAGGCCTGGCGCGCGCTGCTGGCAGGCCGATGGGCGCCCGATATGGGCAGCACGACGTGGCGCGTTGCCAGCGACCTGGGCGCCTTCATCCACGGCGCGCAGCAGCGCCTGGCATCGGGCCATTCGCTCGCCGCGGAGGGCGCGGCCGGCGTGCCGTCGCGCTCGGCGGTCCTCCTGCTCGACCTTGAACAGGTTCCCGATCCGGACAGCCGGATCACCCTGGCAGCCGAGCGCGATGCGCTCGGCTTGCGGCGCGTGCGCACCGACTGGCGCCTGGGTGAGCTCGAGCGCCGTACCGCGCGGGTGTTCACCGGCCTGATTGCCGCGGAGTTTGCGCGGCTCGGCATCGGCCGCTGCCGGATGGAACCGTGGCTGCAGGATGGCGGTCCGCCGATGACCGACGCGCTGGCGGAAACCTATCATTACATCGGCGCGACCCGGATGGCGGACGATCCGCGCCTGGGAGTTGTCGATCGCCACTGCGCCGTCCATGGCATGCGCAACCTCTACGTGGCAGGCAGCTCGGTATTTCCGACCGGTGGTCACACCAATCCCACCCTTACCATCGTCGCGCTTGCGCTACGCCTCGCCGACCATCTGCGATGACGCACGCAGTGGCGCGGTCAGGCGTTCATGGCACCGGGCGGCTGAACGCCCAGTGCACGGCCGGCGGAATCACGTACCAGAGAAGCAGGCCGCTGGCGGCAGACGCCGCCAGATAGATCCAGACCGGCGACCCGGCCCCGGGATTGCGCCGGCGGACCAGGACGCGCAGGGGCCAAAGCAGAAGCATTCCGGGCAGGCACAGCAGGACGCAAAAAATCAACCAACCCAGGAACGATTTCATCGTGTCCGGGATGTTACCGCCATCGGTGGACCGGTCAACGCGCTTCGCGCCACCGTCGAGGGCGCGGTGGTAAGATTCCCCTCATGGTATGGCGCATGCAGAGCCGGTGCGCAGCGGTGCCTGGTTCCCCAGGACCCCATGCCACCGAGCTGAATTTCCTGAACTTTCCCCCGATTGCCAGCCGCCCTGTCGGCCGCGGACCCTGGCCCTTGCTTAAGGCGGTCGCTGCGCCGCTCACCATGTTCAGCTGCCTTCCCAACGCGGTTCCGCCCGATCGCCCTCATGGCCCATGCGGGGCCCCGATGGCAATTGCAGGCGTCACGTGAAGTTTCCCCGGTTCAGCCTGGACTTCATGCGCATGCTGAGCAGCGCGGTGCTCGGTCAGGCGTTGTTGTCGGCAGGCAATTTTTTCGTGGGCCTGGTGCTCATCCGCCGCACCACGCCCGATCAATACGGCTACTACGTGCTGATCATCACGGCGGTAATGCTGCTCACTGCGCTGCAGGGCGCTTTCGTGCAGCCGTCGCTGATGCGCTGCCTTGCGGTCGCCGATCGCGAAGGTCGGCGCGATTTCATCGGCGGCGCGCTGCGCGTGCAGCGCCAGCGCCTCCTCATGCTGGTCTGCGCATGCTCCGCCGTTCTTGCCGTGCTCTGGTACTTCGATGTGGTGCACGGATCCATCGCGCTGATAGTCCTGGCGGCCATCGCCGCCGCCTTGAGCACGCTCTATCGGGAATATTTCCGCATGGTTCTGCTCGCCTACCGGCTCCCCGCGCAGGCGCTGAAGGTCGATGTCTTCTATGTCGCGGCCTTGGGTGGCGGCGCCTTGCTCGCAACGCTGACGGCGCTGCCGGCGATGACCGCCGCGCTGAGCCTGTCGTTTGCCGCGGCCGTCGGCGGATGGCTGCTGTCCCGCATGGTCTGGCGCCACGAGGGATGGAATATCCACGGATCGCCCGACGTGCTCGCCGAGATGAGCCCGCTGGGCAAATGGGCGGTCATCGGCGCGGCCATCCACTGGACATTCGCGCAGGGCTATATCTATCTGGTTGCCAGCATTCTCGGCGTCACGGCGGTTGCTGCGGTATCGGCAACGCGCCTGATCATGATGCCCGTCAACCTCATGTCCTCGGGCATAGGCTCGATGACCTTTCCCACCGTCTCCAAGTGGTTGCAGGAGCATCCGGTGCGCGCGGTCTTCCACCGGCTGTCGTGGCTGGCGCTGGGAATCGCCGGCCTTGCGCTGATGTATTTCACCGTGATGTGGTTTGCCCGCGACTGGATCTTCACGTATGTCATCAAGGGCCGATTCGAAAATCGCGATACGCTGCTCCTCATGTGGGGTGCGGTCTTCCTGCTGATGGCCGTTCGCGACCAGATGCTGTTTCTTCCGGCCGGACGGGGCAAGTTCCGGATCATGGCGTGGCTGACCTTGGTCACCGCGGTGTTCTCGCTGGCCATCGGTTATATCGGAATGCGCATGTTCGGCGTGGTTGGCGCCCTGGTCGGCGTGCTGGCCGGCGAAGGATTCAATATCCTGGGATTCCTCGCCTTGTCCCTGCGTGAGGTCCGGCTCTCCGAGCTCCCCGCTGACGGCCTGCCCGAATGAGTACCCCGAAAAAAATCCTGATGATTTGCGGTTACCGCATTTTTCCGCCCAGCACGGGTGGGCATGTGCACTCGACCACGATCGCGCGTGCGCTCGCCCGCATGGGCCACCAGGTGGTGGTTTACTGCCTCGCCGGCCGGCGCGAGGACTATTCCGCGGGGGCGCTGTCCCAACCGGTGCGGCGCGTCCAGATCGAGCCTGGACTTGTCGAGGAGACGAATCTGGGCGTCGGATTCGGGTTGCTGCAAACCTTGTCGCGGCGTTTCGGCCTTCCCCGCATCGGGCAATTCGAAATGCTGCGGCGTGGACTTGTCCCCGGCCGGCTGCGGCGCGAACTGCGCCATGCGGACATCGTCATTTCCGACTTTCCCTTCTGTCCTCCGGTGCCCGGTCCCTGGAGCGGCAAGCCCTGGTTCATGATCAGCCATGAGCTCGAATTCCGGCTTTTCGAGCAGGGCAGCCCGATGGAGCGGCGGTTCGCCGGCTGGATGCAGAACGTCGAACGGGCTGCGCCCGGTCGCTACCGCGATATTTTCGTCTGCGCCCAGGAGGACCGCGATTTTTTCCGCGCGCATGACGCCTCCGGAAATCTCAAGCTGCCCTATATCCGTTGTGGCGTTGACTGTCGCAGCTATGTCGCCGTGCCCGGAGATCGCGAGCGGATGCGTTCCCAACTTGGCCTGGCGGCAGATGACCGCCTGCTGGTTTTCAGCGGCAGCCGCTATGGTCCGAACCTCGAAGCGCTCGAAGAGATAAAGGCGTTCTGCCGGACGGAGGCCGCGTTCCTTGCGGAGCATCGCGTTTTCGTGCTGGCGCTGGGTTCCATGGTTGCTGCGCCCGTGCGCGAGGGTGCATTCATCGCCACCGGACCGGTACCGGAAGTCCTGCCGTATTTCGCCGCGGCGGACGCCGGAATCAATCCCATCACCCGCGGTTCCGGCTCCAACGTCAAGTTGTTCGAATACCTGGCAGCGCGCCTGCCGGTCATTTCGACCCTGTTCGGCGTCCGCGGCACCAATCTCGTGCCCGATGTCGATTTCGTTCCCTATTCCCCCGAGGCGCTGCGGCCGGCGCTGCAGCGCTTCATCGACGAGCGCACGCCGCAGCAATGGCGCGAGCATGCGGATCAGGTTCTGGGCCGCCACTTCCGTGCCTGCGATATCAACGAACTCGTCAAGGACGCCTTGGCCGAGCGCCCCGAATTCGCCCGCTGACAGGTTCGCGCGCTACCTGCGACGGTCGTCTGGCCGCCGCCGTGGCCCCGCCCGGATTCCTAGGAGTGCGCAAGCCGCCCGTCGATGATCTCGACGCGGCGGTCGGCGGCGGCGGCAAATGCCGGGTCGTGGGTCACCGCGATGACGCTCTTGCCCATCTCGCGCGTCAGGTCGCGCAGGATCTGGCGGACATTCGCGCCCGAAGCAGAATCCAGATTGCCGGTCGGTTCGTCGGCCAGCACCACCAGCGGATCGTTGGCCAGGGCGCGTGCCACGGCCACGCGCTGGCGCTGCCCTCCCGATAGCTGATGCGGACGCTTGGCGGCCTGGTCCAGGACGCCCAGGCGGTCCAGCAGCAGGTCGGCGCGCGCATTGCAGGCCTCGGCGCCCAGGCGGCCCAGCCGGCGCATCGGCAGCGTCACGTTCTCGCGTATGGTGAATTCGGCGAGCAGGAAGTGGAACTGGAACACATAGCCCAGGCGCTCGAGCCGGCACTGGGCGAGCTGGTCCTCGCCGTAGCCCGACGTATCCTCCCCCGCCAGTCGTATCCGCCCGGTATCGGGAACATCGAGCAGGCCGAGCAGGTACAGCAGCGAGGATTTGCCCGATCCGGATGGCCCCATGATGCAGACGAACTCCCCGAGCGCGATATCGAGGTTGACCCCATCGATGAGCGTCACGGGAACGTCGCCCGCCAGCCGCCGGCCGACGTTTTCCGCCTGCAGGATCGCGCTCACGCGGCGCCCCGCAGGATGTCGACCGGGTGGACGCGGCTGGCGCGCTGGGCCGGCAGATAGGCCGCCGCGAGGCATGAGGCCAGCGCGAAGAAGGCCGCCAGCGCGAACTGCTCGGGCCCCCACCAGATGGGCAGGTGCACGACCTCGCTCACGCCGGGCGGCCGCAGGGCCACGTTGGCCAGGACCTGCATGAGGCCGGCGCCCAGCAGCAGCCCGAAGACGCTGCCGACACAGCCGATGATGAGGCCTTCGAGCAGGAAGATGCGGCGCACGTCGCGGGCGTGAAATCCCATCGACTTGAGGATGGCGATATCGCGGGTCTTTTCCATGACGATGGTCGACAGCGTGTTGTAGATGCCGAAGGAAGCCACGACCAGGATGGCCGACACGACGCTGTACATGATGATGTTGCGCACCAGCAGCAGGCTCAGGATGTCCTCGGAGGCTTCCACCCACGAGACCGATTTGTAGCCCGATACCCTCTCGATCTGCGCCGCGACGGGGCGCGCCTGGGTGGCATCCTCGAGCTGGATGACGAAGCGGTTGACGCGGTTGGGGCGTTCCAGGACCGCCTGCGCGCGCTTGAGGACGACAAAGACCTGGCCTTCGTCGTACGCGGCATTGCCGGTACGGAACAGGCCCACGACGCGCAGCGCGTGACTGGCGCCGCTGGCCGATACCACGCTGATCGTGCTGCCCAACTCCAGGTGGAACTTCTGCGCCAGCCCCGTTCCCAGCACCACGCCGTTGGAATCGGCGTTCAGCTCGTCGAGCGATCCGGCGACCATCTTCTCCTGGAGCGTGCTCACGGTCTTCATCCTGGCCGGGACGATGCCCGACAGGCTCACGCCCTGCTGGTGGCCGGCAAACACCAGCACCGCTGAATCGGTCAGCACGGGCGCGACGCGCACGCCCGCCAGCGATTCGATGAAATCGAGCTTCTGGCGGTACGCGCGTATGCCCCGCGGCTCGGCGCGCGGCTTGACGTGGACGACCCGTACGGCGCCGTCGGCCCACCGCACCTCGGCCGGCTGGGGCTCGGGGTTGCGGTATTCGTCGTACACCGTGATGTGGGGACTGTTGTCGATCATGCGCTTGAGAAAGTCCTTTTCCGAGCCGCGCATGAGCGAGGAGACGGCCAGGAAAAACGCGACACCCATGACGACCCCGCCCAGCGAGACCAGCGTGGGCCGCAGGCGGCTGGTCAGGTGCGTGCTCGCCACCTCCAGGGAGATGCCCATGGCCACGCCTTACTTGCCCGCGCCCGGCCGCGCCCGCGTGCGGTCCGGATGCCGGGGGGCGTCGGTCCGATCAGGGAGCATGGGCCTTGCCGCCTGCCGCGGCGCCGGTGGCCTCGCCGGTCCTGGCGGCACTGCCCGCCGCGCTTGCCGCTGGCAATACGCGCACGCGCTGGTTCTCCACCAGACCGTCGCTCGGCGCGGCAATCACAAGAGCCGAGTCATCCAGGCCATCGAGTATTTCCGTGCGCTCGGTCCCGACGATGCCGGTCTTCACGGCGCGGCGGGAGGTGCGCCCGTCATGCACGATCCATACGTTGCCCGTCTGTACGGCCGTGGTGGGCACGAGCAGCGCGTTGGGGTGTTCGGCCACGATCAGGTTCGCATCGACGGTCATGCCAACCTTCACGGCGGCCGTATCGGCAAGGCGGATGCGCACGCGATAGCTGCGCGATACCGGATCGCCCTTGGGCGTGATCTGCGCAACCGTGCCCTCGAGCGTGCTCCCGGGCAGCGCGTCGAGCCGCATGAGTGCCTTTTGCCCGACGCGCACGCGCAGGATGTCTTCTTCGTCGACTTCGACCGCCACCCGCAGCGGTGCACAGCACGACATCGTCAGCAGCGCCTGTCCTGCGGGCAGATACTGGCCGATCTCGCCATCGCGCCGGATGATCACGCCATCGGCAGGCGCTACCAGCGAGGTGAAATCGCGCAAGGTGCGGGCCCGTGCCAGTGCGGCATCGGCCGCCTCGCGGTCGGACCTGGCGCGGTCGAGTTCGCCCTGGGAAATGAAGCCGCGGCGCAGCAGGTCCTGGGTGCGCTCGAAATTCTCCGTGGCATATCGGGCCCGCGCCGCTTGTTCGTCCACGGTGCTGCGCAGATCGGTGTCGGCCAGCCGCGCCAGCACCTGGCCCTTGCGCACCGTGCTGCCCTCATCGACAGAAAGTTCGGCAAGCGTTCCGGAGACCCGCGAGGAAATCGGCAGCATGACGGCGGGCTCCACGGATCCCGTCGCATAGATGGCCTCCACGGCTGTTGCCCGCAGGGGCGCTACCACCTGGACCGGGGTCGGGCCCAGGCGCCAGTACAGCGCCAGGCCGATCGCCGCCAGCACTGCGGCGCCCAGCATCAACACTCGAACGCGCTTGTTCAATCGTCTGTGTTCCGCAGCAATTGCGTTTACGGGCACCGGCGGATCAACACGGCGTCATGTCGTGCCCGGCGCGATGGCGATAGTCACCCGACCCACCCCGGGACCATGCGCTCACGGGGCGGCCGACCGGGCTGATTCTGCCTGTGATTGCCCCGTGCGGAGAAATTCGACGGATTTTCCTCGCGGTTGCCATTCGTGACAGTTGCGCGGGCCGCATCAGCGGTCACGGGCCCGGTTGACGTAGCGGATGTGATATAAATGATGCGGCGCAACATTGCGGGTCTTTGCGTTACCGCACGGAATGGCGCAGGGATTGGGCGCAAGCTTGGCGCGTCAGGCTGCGTCGAAGAAACGGGAACATCGTGGAAATGGGCGGGTGCGGTTGCAGGCGGGCGCTATCCGACCGCGGATTGCCAGGGCGGGCGATGCGGCCCCGGCTTGGCAGCGATGGGACGGCGTTTTTCCCCGCGCAATGGCGGCTGTGCCGGCGCAACCGGCGAGGCCACCCATGAACAGCCATGTCGTGCGCCCGGCCGTAGGCCTGCGCAGCGCGCTGTCGGTGGTCAAGTTCGTCGAGACCGTGCTCGACCCCGTGATCATCGTGCTCTGGCTCATCGGCCTCGCCGCCGCGCTGCGCATGGGACTGGAAGCGCGCGTGGTCACGTCCGTCGTTGTCGTTTTCGCGCTCACCTTTCCCGGCAATGTGCGCTTTTCCGACACCTTGCTGGTCGTGCTGCGCAAATGCCTGGTCAGTTCGCTGGCCGTTCTGGCAGGGCTTTCGCTGCTGGCGCTGGCGTCCGGTGGACTCGATGGCAGTGATACCGACACGATGTTGGAGTGGTTCATCCTGCTGCCGGCGCTGCTGTTTGCCGGGCATCTGCTGTCGCGGTTCCTGGTCCCGCGCCTGTTTGCCAGGGCGCGTTCCGAAACCACCGTGGTGGTGTGCGGCGTGAACGAAATCGGCTCCGCGCTGGCGGCGCAGTTCCGGGTCAATCCGTATTACGGCGTCAACTTCATCGGCTTCTTCGACGACCGCACGCGCGACCGCATGCCGACCCTGGGCGACCAGGAACTGCTGGGCACCTTTGATGACCTGGGCGACTACGTCCGCAAGAACCGGGTGGACCGAATCTATCTTGCGTTGCCCATGGCATCGCAACCGCGCATCGTGAAGATGCTCGAAGACCTGAAGGACTCGACGGCATCGATCTACTTCGTGCCCGATATCTTCGTCACCGACGTGATCAACGGACGGTTCGAGTCGGTGGCGGGAATGCCCGTGGTGGCGGTGCGCGACACGCCCTTCGCCAGCGTCGTCAACAGCGCCGTCAAGCGCCTCGAGGACGTCGCGCTGTCGGGCCTTGCCCTGGTGGTGCTGTGCCCGGTGCTGGCTGCCATCGCCATCGGCGTGCGGTGGAGTTCGCCGGGGCCGGCGCTGTTCCGGCAACGCCGCTATGGCCTGGATGGCCGCGACATCGTCGTCTACAAGTTTCGAACGATGAGCGTTGCCGAGGATGGCGACCGCACGTTCACGGCGGTCACCAAGGGCGATGCCCGGGTCACGCCGTTCGGCAATTTCCTGCGTCGCACGTCCCTGGACGAGCTGCCCCAGGTCATCAATGTCCTGCAGGGGCGCATGAGCCTGGTGGGGCCGCGGCCGCACGTGAAGGCGCAGAACGAAGAGTTTCGCAAGCTCATTCCCGGCTACATGCTTCGCCACAAGATCAAGCCGGGAATCACGGGACTCGCGCAGGTGCGTGGGTTCCGCGGCGGCGACGACCTCGACGCCATGACCAAGCGGATTTCCAGCGATCTCGAATACTTGCGCAAATGGACGCTTGGCCTGGATCTGATCATCCTGGCGCGCACGGTGCTGCTCGTCCTGGGCGACCGCAAGGCCTATTGAAATACCGCCACCATTCCGGGCCTCTCCGGCCCCGGAACAACGGATCGCGCGCGCCGCAACTGTCGGGTGCCGCACAGACGGCAGACAACGCCAATGGCAATGTGAGGACAAGCACCCACAGGACCGTCTATACCGCATATGGCAACGCAGCATAAGAAGTGTTGCCAAATGTCAACGTCCTGCGATGCCTTATTACCTACCCACCCCCGTCATGCGCCCTATACATAGCGCATATTTGGTATCATCTGCGTCAAATATTGTGAAAGATTTCTTGCGGCGCCACAGCAATATACCGCGTAATAGCTATAATCAACCGAAAAGATGACGCGGCTTTAGGTGTTCGTGTGTAAGCTGCGGTGCAGCAATATGAGCTTCAATACGGCGTGTTTTGCCGGGTAACGGGGGTAGAAATGAGAATCACCCGCATTGGCAAGGCCGTGGCTGGAATGGCAATTTTGCTGGCCGCGTCGGTCGCCAGCGCCCAGTTGTCCGGGGTGAATACGAGCCCCAACGCCCAAGCGACCGTCACCCTGGCTGGCCTCGACCGGCCGGACCGCAACGTAACGCACCACGCGGCAACCGAGCATGCCGTGAAGATCCGCCACGACAGCGGGCGCAACGTGGAGGCAAATCCCGCGACTCCCGTCGTCTACCCGGTCGCGCAGGGTTCCACGGTCGCGGGTCGTGAGCACGATGGCCGGCTCAACGGCTGGGTGCTGCTGCTGATGGGCGCCTTCCTGATCGTCACGATCTCGCAGCGCCGCTACCAGGCGCTGTCCGACATCTGATTCGTGTGCCGCGCGGGCGGCAGCGGACGGCGATTCCCCGCTGCTTGCCTCCGGCCATCGTCCTTGCGGCCGTCAACGGGCACCAGCCACCGGCGGCCCCGCTTGTCGCGCAGGCGCTTTACCAGCAGGCCCACGTGAACCAGCAACCCGCGCACACTCCAGTTGGGCGCGTTGTAGGACCACAGGCCGGTGATCAGCGGCTTGAAGTTCCGCCCCCAGGCAGGCTCGTTGACCAGGCTGACGACGTCGATGGCGGGATCCTCGCAGGCCTGGCGTATCACCAGGTCGAGGAGGAGATTGCCCGGCGCAAAATGCGCGTGCGCATTGCTGAAGCCGATCTTGAGAACGTGAAGCGTGCGGCCGATCTGCAGGCAGAACTGTCCCGCCACCGCAGTGTCGCCGTGCCAGAGCAGATTGACGATGCAGTTGCCCTGCGGCCCGAACTCGCCGACCAGCTGGCTATAGAAGCGCAGCATGGCAGGCTGGCGGCCGATGGCCGACGACGTGCCGGCGGCGCCTTTCCAGCCCGAGGCCTCGATGTCAATGAACGATGCGAATGCGGACGGCAATTCGCCGGGCAATCGGTAAGACCTGTGGCGGAGCGGATCGGTTTCCTCGGCACGGCGCGCAAGGCGGCGCAGGTTGCGCCGGAAGGCGCCCGCCATCGACTGCGTGGCTTGCTCGTAGCTGCCGCTGGTGTCGAAGTAGGCGCTGCCATCATGCCGCAGGGTCAGCGTTGCCCAATGCGGGCAGGCGCGGGCCGCATAGGCGATGGCCGAATCGGCCGGCACCTTGCGCAGCCGCAGTTCGTCCCATGCCAGAAGCTTCTGGCGGCGCAACCACCGAATCAGTTCCTTGAGCAGTCCGCGGTTGTCCGCGGTCTGCGCGAAGATGAAGTCGGACAGTTGCATCTCCCCGTCGTCGACCGTGCCCAGCAGCCGCGGGCGCAGGGACCTGACCTGGTAGTGCTGGAACTGCAACGGAAAAACCGCCGCGAGTTTCCCGCCGCGGTAAGCCGCCACGAACCAGATGAGATCCGGATCGGACTTGCGCGAGCCAAGGTAGGCGCGGTACCACTGCGGCAGGTGCATGAACCGCATTGCCGCAAGCGAGCGGGCCAGCTCGCCCCAATCGCTGGCAAGCCGCTCCAGGCCCGGCAATCCTTGCAAGGCTTCGAATACGAGTTCGCCATCTTTTTGGGCGGAGGCGGCAGGCACCGGCAACTGCCTTGGCGCCGGCACCATGGTCGGACGATAGGCGTCGCCGCTGGCAGGAGGGGTCAAACGATGCTCCAAGTCCGCCCCGGCCGCCGCATCGTGCGTGCGTTGGGTCACGATTTCTCCGGTGGTCATTCGTCCGGGAGGACGCATACACGCGCGTGTACACGCGTCACGCCAGACGCCAAGCGACCAGGCCCGCGCCCGGCCAAACGGTGGCAAAAAGCCGTGGGCGACCGCGTGCGGTGCGCGTCACTGCCGGTCTTCGTTCGCACCCTGTGCGCGTCAGTCAGCCGCCATGGGCAGCGTAACCATTACACGGCGGCATTTCTGTGCGTTACCTGACAGACGCGCGTCATCATCGCATTCGTGTGCGGGAGCAGCGCTGCGCAGTGCGCCGGCGAGCAAAGGCACGGCGCTTTCACGACTACAATTGTGCAACGGGCCGCGCAACACGTTCGCCATATTGGCCGGAGGATGCGGCCTGCATTGCGGCATATGCAGCGGCGGCAACGGCGGCTGCGGCGGCAATTTCCGGGATCACAAGATGAAAGCAAGCAAGCTTCTGGCAATGGCCTTCCTCACCTTGCTCGGTGCGCTCGCACCGCAATGGGCGTTGTGCCAGGATGCCGCGGCCACCGGTGCCGTCGCGCCGGCCGCGGTGGCCAACGAGTACCGGATCGCTCCGGGCGACATGATCCGGGTCACCGTCTACCAGAGCCCGGACCTCACCCTCGAGACGCGGGTCGATGAAGGCGGCGCGATCTCCTTTCCGCTGCTGGGTTCCGTCATCGTCGGCGGGTCCAGTGCCGGTGCTGCGGAAGAGAAGATCGCGAAGCTGCTGCGAGATGGCGGGTTCATGGTGGCGCCGCACGTCACGATCGCCGTGCTCCAGGTCCGCGGTAGCCAGGTAACGGTTCTTGGTCAGGTGGCCAAGCCCGGCCGGTACCCGCTCGACTCGACCGACGCCACACTGACCGACATGATCGCGCTGGCGGGGGGCGTAACCCCGACCGGCTCGGATCTGGTTGTCCTGACCGGCACCCGCGATGGCAAACCCATGCGCCGCGAGATCGACCTGCAGAACCTCGCGGCCGCCGGCAACGCCTCCGGCAACGTGCGCCTGCAGGCGGGCGACATGCTGTTCGTGAATCGCGCCGCGAGCTTTTACATCTACGGGGAGGTGCAAAGGCCCGGCGCCTATCGCCTCGAGCGCGGCATGATCGTTTTGCAGGCCCTGGCAACCGGCGGCGGGCTGACGCCACGGGGAACCCAGCGCGGCCTGACCATACACCGGCGCAAGGCCGATGGCAGCATCCAGGTGATCCAACCGAAGATGGAAGACGCCATCGTTGCCGACGACGTTCTCACGGTGCGCGAGAGCCTGTTCTAGGCGCCTGTGCGGCCGACGGCGGGACCGCGGCCTTGCACGTGGGCCCCTTGCCGCGAGCGGGCAGGGCAAGTGCCGGCGCTGCCGGCGCGCAGCCTCGGATGCAAGCGGGAAAATTCCTGCTGGTAGCGGGCCGCCGTGCCCGTGGCGTCAGACGGCCAGGGCGGGCTGGTTCGCGCCATCCATCTTGAATACCGCAATCGCCTCCGAAAGTTTCTCCGCGTGCTGGCTGAGCGACTGCGCAGCGGCCGCCGATTGCTCGGCCAGCGCTGCATTTTGCTGCGTCATCGAGTCGAGCTTCGCGACCGACTGGTTCACGGCACCCGCATCGTTGCTCTGCACCAGCGTATCGGCGGTGATTTCGGCGATCAGTTCGGTGACCTTGTGGACCTGCTCGACGATCTCGCTCATCGTGTCGCCGGCATTGTTCACCAGCCGGCTGCCCGATGCGACCTTGTCCACCGAGTGGGATATCAGGCCCTTGATCTCGCGTGCGGCCACGGCGCTGCGCTGGGCCAGATTGCGAACCTCGCCGGCAACCACGGCAAAGCCGCGGCCCTGATCCCCGGCACGGGCCGCTTCGACCGCGGCATTGAGGGCCAGGATATTGGTCTGGAAGGCGATGCCGTCGATGACGCCGATGATCTCGGCGATCTTGCGGCTCGAATCCTGGATTTCGCTCATCTGCTGCACGACCTCGCCCACGACGGACCCGCCGCGCGCGGCAACCGCCGAGGCCGAGTTGACCAGGGTTTCGGCCTGGCGCGCATGGCCGGCGCTGCGTTCGATGGCACTGGCCATCTTGGC
>Ga0075030_100000487_pt1 | contig 34348 bp, 29 predicted proteins | sample LitLauG_LLR_2012_FD_71393 | JGI IMG/M metagenome (GOLD analysis project Ga0075030, IMG submission 71393) | Freshwater sediment microbial communities from Pennsylvania, USA - Little Laurel Run_MetaG_LLR_2012 | ecosystem: Environmental > Aquatic > Freshwater > Creek > Sediment | place: USA...
CGCAGGGGTATCCCCCGCGGGGTTTGGGGCAGCGCCCCAAAATGCTACCGCACAAAAGAATCCGCCAACCCTCAGATCCCCACAAAACTGACGTCCATTACAGATTCCTGCTCACAGCCTTAATAAGTATGTAGGATTCTAATATCTTACAACGTTGTCTTAGTTAGGCAACGCAAACATACCACCAATAGGGATACGAACGAATCTCATAGACCCTGAAGCCGAAACACGCCGCTCCGGTTTAAGGCATCTGGCCGGCCATTCCCTGTATGGCTGGCCTGAAACAAATTCATCATTCAACTCCGTTGATTTCGAGCGGCCAAGAAGCGACCGCGCCTCAAGTTTCCCGGTTGAAGTGTCCCTTTTGGTTGTTTGGCGGGCGGCACGTGCACGATTTGGAGCAATCGGCCACTTGGCTGGCCTTCACTGGGCCGACGGCCGCATTAGCCCGGTGAAGACGGTTCGGGCTGGCCCGAAGATCAGTGGAAGGTGATGCTGGTCTTCCTGCCAGCGATGCGGATCTCGCTGATCGGCTGACTCCGCCCACACGCTGGGTGTGGACCGCGGTGTGTCTGGACTTGGTATCCGCCTCTTGAACCTTGGCCTCGACCTCCACCGTTTTGCCGCTATTTGCATGCGTTGATCCGCCCGAACGTTTTCGGCGGCGAGTCCCATTACGAAGAGGATTGCGACCAATCGCGCGCGAAAACGTCACCTTCATCGGAGCCGCCGAACACCCTTTTTCAGCGTTTCGATTCGGCGATCAACTGCGACACTTTGGAATCTGCTCCCACCGGTTCCACAAAGACAATCGCTCTGTCGCTCAGGATCATCCGGTCGGGGCCGTGCCATTCCTTACCGCGTTTCACCAGCACGCTGGAGACTGCCTTGGTCTCCGCGTTGGTCGTGCTCTGCACATAGTACACATCATGGAGCACCGGGTACGCCGAACCGAGTCCCTCCAACTTGCCAAAGTAGACCGAACCGTTGCTAAGCAGAACGGCGTAGTATTTATTGCTATCCACCGCGGCGGATGCCGGGTTTGGCTGTGCCCGGTTGCAACCCACGCCGGACAGCGCGAAGCACGCCAGGGAAGCCGCTAGTATCTGTTTCAACTCAGAAACCCTCCTTCTATAGCGTAGTTGGCCGTGGCGTTCAGCGCAGCCGTCGCGAGTAGGAAGAACGGGTTGTCGCCTTCCGGCGGCGCGCCAGCAGGACACCCAGGCCCAGGGCGATCAGGCCAGCGGCGCCCGGCTCCGGCACGGAGCCGCTGGCAGCCGGGGCGAAGCTCACCTCGAATCCGTTCGCGCCGATAGTTTCGGTGAACTGCAGGCCCGGCGGAAGGCCGATTAGGTCGAAGTTGACATTCGCCAGAGACAGACCAAGGGCGGCGGAGAGCAGGTCGAAACTCTCGCCGGCAGCCGGCACGAAGCCGTTTCCGAACTGTATGTCGATGTATCCGCCGGTTATGTCCGCTAACCCCGAGAACAACAGGCGGTCGAACTGCGTCGGACCCAGGCCATCGATCTCGAAGAGCAGAACGCCGGAAGTCTGGGTATAGTTCCCGGTGATCGACATGACTCCCGTGGCGTCGCCGGGCGTGACCGTACCGCCATGGTTGAAGACGTTGCCCACGATGGTCCCGCCCTGGCCGTTCAGAAGGCCGCCGGTATCGACAGTAATGCTGCTGGAGGTGACAGTACCGCCATTCGTGACCAGCAGCGAGCCCTTGTCGCTGATGTCGAGATTGCCGGTCCCGTTGAGGGTCCAGGAGGAGTCCGTACCCGTGACCGTGACCGTGGTGTCGCCTCCAGCACCGCCTATGGTCGCACTGGCGCCGCTGTCGAACGTGCCGCCGTTTTCGATTGTCAACGTGGTGGATGCGGCGCCGCCGATCGATACGTCACCGAGCACACTCAGGGTGCCGTGATTCGTGACGGTCACCTGCACCGGTGAAAAGTTGCTTCCCATGGCCGCGCCGCCTGCGGTAACTGTGCCGGTATCGATCGTGAGATTTGCCGCACCGTCGCCGCCGATCGTCAGAATCCCGCTGTTCTGCCACGAACTACCCAATCCCGTAACTGTGACCGACCCACTCGACCCCGCTTTGTCGCCGAGCACACCGTTGACATTCGTGACCACGCCTCCTCCCCCAACGAAAAGCGAGCCGGAGCCATTCGCTCCCACGGTCAGGTTTCCGGAGTTGACCCAGCGGGAGCCCACGCCCGCTACCGACGCGGAACCGTTGGAACCGGCCAGGTCGCCAATCACCGCACTGCCGTTGCTGACCAGCCCTCCGTTGGAGATGGCCAGGGACGCGCGGCCGCCGGAGCCCACGGTTAGGTCGCCCGAGACGGTCCACTTGGAACCGCCGTCGGTCACCGAGACACTTCCGATGGAGCCGGAACTGAGGCCGATTGCGGCGGCCCCGCTCTCCACGGTCCCGGCTTGCGAAAGTTGCAGCGTTCCCGAGCCGGCGGCGCCGATTTGCAGGGTTCCGCCGGCCTGCCAGTCGCCGCCTTGCACGGTTACGGTGCCGCTCCCGGTGCTCTGTGTGCCGATGGAGCCGCTGAAGCCTCCAGAACCGGAGCCGGTTTCCAGCAGGCCACCACTCAGCACATTCAGGGATCCGCTGCCATTCTCACCCACGCTCACGCCGTCAGTGCCGGTCCATTTACTGCCGAGTCCCGCGATATTGACGGTACCGGCTGACGTGGAACTGGTGCCGAGCACCAGTTCTCCCGAAGCACTAGCCGTTCCGCCACCCTGGAGAGTCAGTGTGCCCGTCCCCGCGGAACCGACCAGGACGGCCGTATTCGACGTGAAACCGAGGCTTGCGCCCGAGTCTATGGTGACGCTACCGCTTTGGATGCGTAATGAGTTCACCGTAAGGCTGCTCTGGTTGGCGGCATGGACGACGCCGCCCGAGGCTACCAGCAATTGGCCGGCGGCGGTGACGCTCGAGGCCGAGTCCGAAACGGAAAGAAGGCCCGTGGAGCCGATCGCGCTTCCCAAGACGGTGATGTTGTTCGCCGAAGCGGTGCCTCCGCTGTTCACAATCATCGTGGAATCGGTCGCGAATACGGCACCCAGGCCGATCAGGAAGTTGCCGCCCGCGCCGGTTGCGGCGATGCTCCCACTGTGCTCCACGGTTACCGTGGAACTGGCGATTTGCCCCAACTCCAGGGCGGTGTTGGTCAGGTTCAGGACGCTTCCCGTGTCCGTTACATCGAGCCCGGCGCCGCCCGGCGAAAGTCCTAAGAACACGGGGCTGGTGGTGGCCGTCCAGGTGGAGCCGCCCTGAAGCGTCAGGGATCCCTGAGAGATCAGGGATAGAGTGGAATTGATGGTCGAGCCGCCCCCCACGGTCAGAGAGGCGCCGGAATTGATATTGAATTGGCCCCCGATGGTGGAGTTCGAAATCGAACTGGGTTGGCTGATCGTTAGCTGGGAGTTGGGACCGAAACTGCTATTGGCAGCCGTCAATTGATTTGCGATGGTGAGCGAACCCAGGGTTCCGTTCACAATATTGGCGTTGAAGGCTTCAACATTACCGTTGATGGTGGAGGATTGCACCTGGAGATTGTTGGCAAGAAGGAAGGGACTGTCGATGACGGAGGCGCCGGAGAGAGTAACAATCCCGCCTGTCATCTGAATACCCAGCGAGTCGGTGGCAGTCAGGGTCTTGCCGTTTAGCGTCAGCGAGCCGTTGGAGCTCATAATGCTGGCCACGGTGGCATTGACATCGACAGTGATATCGCCCCCGATATCGGTGACCGCAAATCCGCCGTTGGGGACGCAGTGGCTCGAGACATTGCCGATAACGCAATCCCAGTTGTTGGCGTTGCTCCAATTCCCTGTGGTGGTATTCCAGTTGGCCAAATTCTGGGCAGTCGCGGAGCATGCCAGAAGCAGCAACGCGAGGAGGTTGCGCCACGCCGCGCTTCGAGCCGTCGGCCTACCTTGAAAAAACATCCCTTCTGTCATTCCTCTGTTCCTCCGATCCCCACTGTTCGGGGGCTGCGCCTGATTGCCATCCAACCGCGGTCTGAACGCCGCTTCTGTCACCTGCCACACAACCCCGTGTCATAAACGCGCAAAACAAACGGAAATTTGATCACCAGTGGTATAATTTTCCGGTGGCAGGGCAGGGGAGTGTGCCGGGGATCACGGAGTTGCTCATCCGCTGGAATCAGGGTGACCAGGGCGCTCTCGACCGCCTGATGCCTTTGGTCTACGAGGATCTGCGCCATGTCGCGCGGCGGCACTTGGCCGTCGAGGATCGTGAGCACACCCTGCAAAGCGCGGCGTTAGTGAACGAGACCTACCTCCGCCTGGTAGACCAGCGACGCGTGCAGTGGCGGAACCGGATGCATTTCTTCGCCATCTCCGCCCGCATGATGCGTCGGATTCTGGTGGACCACGCCCGCCGCCGTTGCGCCGAAAAGCGCGGCAGCGCCCGCCCCACGCTGGCTCTCGATCGTTCCATCGGCATCCTGGAAGAACAGGATCTCGATATCATCGCCCTCGACGAAGCCCTGGGAGCGCTATCCGTTCTCGATCCGCAGCAGGCACGCGTCATTGAGTTGCGGTTCTTCGGAGGCTTGACCATCCAGGAGATCGCCGAGGCTCTGGATATTTCTTCGGCAACCGTAACTCGTGACTGGGTCACCGCCAAAGCATGGCTTTTCGACCGGCTACACCAGGCGGGGGATCAGCGCCCGGGCAGCGATCATGACGCCTGAACGCTGGCAGGCGGTCCGGGATGTGCTCTACGCGGCCTCCCGGCTGGAAGGCGCAGCGCGCGTGCAGTACCTGGACGAGACCTGCGCCCAGGATACCGTTTTGCGGGCTGAAGTGGAACGATTGCTGTTGGCGCTCCACGAATCCGGCGCCTTCCTGGAGCCGGTCTCCCCAAACTCCCCGGGCGGTCGTCAATTGAGAATCGGCCCATATGTGGTACTGGATCGCGCGGGCTGCGGAGGTATGGGCGTCGTATACCATGCAGTACGGGACGATGACTACCGGCAGGAAGTGGCGATCAAAGTAGTTCGAGCCGGCGCCGGCACGGAGTTCCTGATCGCACGCTTCCGCTTGGAACGGCAGGCGTTGGCCTTGCTGAATCACCCGAATATCTCGCGCCTGCTGGACGGTGGCGCTACTCCGGACGGATGGCCCTACCTGGTGATGGAGTGGGTTGAAGGGAAACCCGTCACCGAGTACTGCAGCCTGCACAGCCTGGCTGTGCGGGAACGGCTGAAGCTGTTTTTGGATATTGCCGATGCCGTGGAGCACGCGCACCGAAACCTGGTGGTCCACCGGGATTTGAAGCCATCCAACATCCTCATTACTTCCGAAGGCATCCCCAAACTACTCGATTTTGGCATCGCCAAAATCTTCTCACCGGAACAGGATGATGAGCCTGGCAGTCTGACGGCGGCAGCCACGCGGCTGTTAACCCCGGAGTATGCCAGCCCGGAACAACTGCGCGGAGATGTGGTGACCACCGCGACCGATGTTTTTTCGCTCGGCGCCGTGCTGTACGAAACCCTCACGGGCATTCGGCCGTTGACCAGGAACAGCGGGCCGCCGTTCAGCCCAGAGCGGACGCTCTCCACCCCAGAACCGCTCCCCCCGAGTGCTGTCAGCCGGCCGGGTGGTGTCCCCGCCCGTGAATTGCGTGGCGATTTGGACAACATTGTGCTGAAGGCCATGGAGGAGGACCCCGAACGCCGGTATCCCTCAGTCGGCCAATTTTCAGAAGATCTTCGCCGGTACCTGCAGGGTATGCCGGTCATCGCGCGCCGGGACACCCTCCTTTATCGAATCGGCAAGTTCGCTCGCAGGAATCGAGTGAGTGTTGCCGCGGCAGCGCTCATCCTGGCCACGCTCACGGCCGGAGCGGCGGCCACGCTGTGGCAGGCACGCGTGGCCGTCGCCGAACGCGCCCGGGCCGAACGCAGGTTCAATGATGTTCGCAAGCTGGCGCATTCGGTCCTGTTCGAGTTTGATGACGCCATCAAGAATCTTCCCGGATCGACCCTGGCCAGGTCGCTTGTCGTAAAGCGCGCCCTGGAATACCTCGATGGCCTGGCAGCCGAAGCCCGCGGAGATCGGTCGCTCGAAATGGAGATCGCGTCTGCCTACCAACGCGTCGGCGAAGTTCAGGGGGATCCGCTGTTTCCGAACCTGGGCGATTCCCAGGGGGCCCTGGCAAGTTCCAGGAAGTCTCTGGCGATCCGGGAAGCACTGACTCGCGCCGACCCCGATAATCGTGAATTGCGCCAGGGGTTGGCGTCGATTCATCGGCAGATCGGCGACATCCTCGGTGTTTCAGGCGATTCGAAGGGCGCGCTGGAACATTCCGGAAAAGCGCTGGCGATGTACCAGGCTCTGACCGCGAGCTTGCGGGCAAATGCCGGGTTTCAGAGCGAACTCGTTACGCAGACATACAATCACGCCAATCGGTTGAGGTTGGCCGGAGATATCGATGGAGCGGTGGCGGCGTACCGTCAGGCAGCCGGCCTGAGTAGTCGTATGTTGGCGGCACAGCCTTCCGACACAGAGGGAAAAATCCATCTGGCAACCAGCCTCGATGGGCTAGGCGGGGTTCTTCAGGAGAAGGGAGATACCGCGAGTGCGTTGGAGAGCCGTCGCCAGGCTCTCGCCATCCGGGAAGAACTGGCCGCGTCCGATCCGGACAACGCCCACTACCGCCGGCAACTGGGATTTTCTCATCACAATGTCGGCCTTTCTCTGCTGGCGGCCGGCGATCTGGAAAGCGCCCTGCGCCACTTCCGCCGCGAGTCGGGACTATTCGATTCCCTGAGCGCTGCCGACCCTAAAGACGCCCAAGCCAGGCGGAACCGATCGCTGGCCTACAAACAGATTGGCGACGCATTGATGCGCCGCGCCGACTTCAACGGAGCACTGGAGCAGTATCGCCGGGCCCTCGAGATCGATCGGGGCTTATTCTCCACGGACTCCGCCAACGCGCAGGCGCGTCTGGATTTATCCTTCAGCGAAGGCAAAGCCGGATCGGCGCTGGCGGCCTTGGGAAGAGCCCGGGAGGGACTGGTGCTTTTGCAGAGCGGCGTCGAGAGGCAGGAACTCCTGCGGAACCAGGATCCCACCCGCGGACTGCTTTACGGCTACCTGGCCAACAGCTACACACGCCTGGCCGACTGCCTGCGGAAGAGCGGCGAAACGGGGCCTGCGCTCCACTACTACCGCAAGGCTGTAGAAGCCCGGCTGGAGCTTTCTCAAAGGAACCCGGGAAGTAATGCGAACCGGGGCGCCCTCGCGGAGTGTTACACGAATCTCGGCCGCGCGCTCGCGCTGAGTGACACTGCGGGCGCGCTGCGCCAGTATGACAGCGCGATCGAGTTGCTGGATCGTCTCACGTTGGCGGATGGAAAGGACGCCCAGAATCGAATGCGTCTCGCGGATGTGCTCGCCGGCGCGGCGCGCCTGTACGCACGGATCGCTTCGCGAACGGATCGGGCGGCCTCCGGCCGCGCGCAACCATGGGCCAAAGCACAGTCCCTCTACCAGCGGAGTCTCGATCTGTGGATGGAATTGGATCGCGCCGGGAAACTCGCGGCGGCAGACCGCCCGCAGCCGGCACAGGTTGCGCGTGAACTGGCCGCATGCAACAAATCGCTGGCTGAGTCACGACGGAGCGATTAGATCCGGAGCGCCGTGGCCGCCTCGCGGCTAACGCGCCTCCAGTTCGCGCAACCGCCGATGAAGGAAATCCCGTTCCACCTGATTGGTCGCCAGACTGGCCGCCTCCCGATAAGCTGCTGCGGCGCTGTCCCTGCGGTTCAGCCGCCGCAGAAAATCTGCCCGAGCCGCATGGAATAGATAATATTGATCGAGCGCTCCGCTGCGCCCCAGTTCCTCGATGATGCTCAAGCCATGCTCCAGCCGGCCGCCCATGGCCACTGCGACGGCGTGGTTGAGTGCGATTACAGGAGACGGATTCACCTTCAGAAGCTCTTCATAGAGGGCGGCGATCTGGGGCCAATCGGTCTCCTCGGAAGTGGCCGCCCGGGCGTGTAAGGCAGCGATTGCCGCTTGCAGTTGATAGGGGCCGACGGGACCAAGGACCAGCGCCTCTTCCACCAGGATCAATCCTTCCGAAATCGTAGCTCTGTCCCAGCGTGAGCGGTCCTGTTCCTCCAGTGTGATGAGCTCTCCGTGGACCACACGCGCGTCGCGGCGCGAGTGCTGCAGAAGCATTAACGCCAGCAGACCTATCGTCTCGGCCTCCCGCGGAAGCAACTCGCACAGCACCCGGCCGAGCCGGATCGCTTCGGCGCACATGTCGGCGCGAACCAGTTCGTTGCCTGAGCTTGCAGTGTAACCTTCGTTGAAGATCAGGTAAATCACAGCCTGTACCGCGGCCAGCCGTTCCGGCAGGCGAACGGTTGGCGGCACCTCGTATGGAATTCCGGCCTCTTGGATCTTTCGCTTCGCACGCACCAGGCGTTGAGCCAGTGTGGGCTCTGGCACCAGGAACGCCCGGGCGATTTCCGGCGTGCTCAGTCCGCCCAGAGTCCGAAGAGTTAGAGCTACTTGCGCCTCCACGTTGAGCGCCGGATGGCAGCAGGTAAAGATCAGGCGTAGGCGGTCGTCGGGAAAGTCCATCGAGGCTTCCTCCAACTCTGCAACCGTGGTCGAGCCGGCCATCTCCGTCTCGTAGCGTAGCGAGTCCTGCTTTTCGCGCTTGGTTCGTTCCCGCCGTGCTGCGTCGATTAGTTTTCGATGCGCCGTCGTCATGATCCAGGCTGCCGGATTCTCCGGAATTCCCTTAACCGGCCAGGCGGCGAGCGCCGACGCAAACGATTCCTGCATCGCCTCCTCGGCGCGATCAAAGGATCCCGAGATTCGAATCAGGGCCGCGACGATCCGTCCTGATTCCCGGCGGAAAACGGATTCCGCGGCGGTACGTGTGTCAGCCATTCCGAACAGCACTGTGCGCATCGGGCTCGCACCCCGTCCTGGGGTGCTGCCATCGCATCGGCCGGATCTCGATGCAGCCGGGGTTACCCTGGCACTCGGTCGGGATCCTGGCCGCCCATTCGATGGCCTCGTCCAGGTTCGCACAGTCGATGATATAGTACCCGGCGAGATGCTCCTTCGTTTCCGCGAAAGGGCCATCGATGACCAGCGCTTTCCCGTTGTGCATGCGCACCGTCGTCGCCGTGCTGGTCGGAGCCAGAGGTTCGGCGCCGGCCAGGACGCCTTTCCGCGTCGCCTCCTCCATCACCATCTGGTGACCCGAGCGGATGCGGGCCTCCTCCTCTGGCGTTAAGCCGTCAGGCCCTTCCGTCGAATAGACCAGCATCATGTAACGCATCGTCTTCTCCATTCCACACCCACGCTCGCGGGTGCCCAGGCGCCTCCGCAACCGGGTCCGTCCACTTCCCCATCTCTCTCCGAATTCACAAATTAGCATGCCACGGCCGCGTCATTTCACTTCGCCGGGAAGCCCGCGTCGGCCCGGACCTCCAGAATCTGTTTGGTGTGTCGCTCAATGTGTGCGGCGGCCAGGAGTATCGACTGATAAGCGTCCATTGACTCGTAAGCGCCCTTCGAAATCGCTTTGAGGGCAGGTGCGCTCACGGCATGTTGCCGTAAGTCCGGCGTTGTTTCCAGATACTTCGTCAGTTCCGTGTAATACCTCCGCAGCCGCTCCATAGACTCGGCCGGCGTCCAACGGCCGGTAGGCTGCAGGAAGTCCGGCGCTTGAAACTTGGCTGTGCGATCGGGCATTCGGTTGATCACGATCGCGTCCACACGCTCGTGATCATCCCCGCGTGGCGGCGCCGGTGCCTGCGCGAGTTGTTGCCGCACCGGCCCGAGGACGAGGTCCTGTGCAAGAACCATATGCTCGACAATCTCGGCGATGGACCAGCGATCCGGCGCCGGCTTGAAGTTCCATTGCGCCAGCGATAGTCCTTGAGTCGCACCGGCGGCCAGGCTTTGGGTTTGCTGCAGGTATAGTCGTGCATGATCCAGGTCCGTGGGTGCCGCCTTCGGGTCCGCCGCCAAGGCTGTCAGGACGAGGCTCGCCAACATCGCGGCAATTTTTGCCATGCTGTTCGTCTTCATCACTGGAATCTCCTCTTCGTTCGGGACGTCAACGCCGTTAGAGGCGCTTGATGAAGCGACGTAGGAGCTTCCGCAAATCGACAGCCGGCAGAAAATTCTCTGCAGCGCTCCCGCGTCATTTACGAGAATTTGAGGATCGGCCGGACCTCGATGGAACCGTATCGCGCCCACGGGATCTTGGCTGCGATGCTGGCCGCCTCGTCGGCATCACCCGCCTCCACCAGGTAATACCCGCCGAGCTGTTCCTTCGTCTCGGCGAAGGGTCCATCGGTTACCAGGCGCTTGCCGTCTCGTACCCGCACCGTTTTGGCCGTGGCCACCGGCTGCAGAGCGTTGCCAACCCGGATCACCTTGGCGAACTCCGTGCCGAAGGCGCCGTACTCCTGGCCTTCGGAAGCATGCTCGCTTTCGCTGAGCTTCGTCCAGCGCTTTTCCTGGTCGTATATCAATAAAAGAAACTGCATCTTGGGTTCTCCTCATCGGTTCGACGGATGGCCGTCCCGCAATCGACATGGCTTCGTCGGGAACCCGCCCGATCTTGGCCGCGGCGGCGGGTTGCAGGGCGTCGGAGAGTCTGCCATCCGCCCCAGCGCACCAATGGTCAGAGGGCAGGACGCATCGGGTCAGCCCGCCGGCCTGAACGCAGCGCTCGTCAGCGAGAGCGCACACGCCGATGGACCGAAGCTAGCAACGACGATCTGCGCAAGCCGCTCCCGATCCTCGGGGCGCGTAACTACGCGGAGCAGCGTGCCGGGGCGTTTGTTCTTGAGGAAAGTCGGCCTGAAGGTAACGTCCAGAGCGCCATTATCAAGGAGGCGTCCCACAGCGTTGCCCAGCACCTGCTGTGTGAGGTCGTCGATGTTGGCTTCGATGACCGCCTCGGTGGCGGCGCTGGCTTCGCCGAGCATCACGCGCAGCACGCTGGCGTGGTTCGGAAACTCGCGACCGCCGGCGCCATAGCCCACGCTTGTGAGCCTCATGGCCGGCACCGCGCCGAAGCGGCTGGCGAGGGTGACGGCCACGGCGGCGCCGGTGGGCGTCGTCAACTCGGCTTTGGGGCCGCGCGCGTAGATCGGCTTGCCCGCGAGCAGGGCCGCGGTAGCCGGCGCTGGGACCGGCAGTAGGCCGTGTTCCGTCTTCACCGTCCCGCTGCCGGTATTGACGGCCGAGCATTGGATTTCCTCGACGCCCAGCAGCGCCAGGCCGAGGCAAGTGCCAACGATATCCGCGATCGAATCCACCGCGCCGACTTCGTGGAGGTGGACCTTTTCCACCGCCACCCGGTGAACCGCGGCCTCCGCTTCTCCCAGCCGCCGGAATACCGCCGTCGCATCACGCTTAACGCGCTCGGCGATGTCGGCGTCCTCGATCATCTTGATGATCTGCGACAGGTGCCGGTGCTTTTTCGTCTCGCCTCCCGTCACGTGGAATTTAGTGGCGCCGATACCGTGCCGCGTCGTCTTCTCGAAACGGAACTCGGCGCCAGTCTTGAGCTTGGAAAGGGATTGCGCGATGGTGCTGGTATCCGCACCCGCGTCGGCCAGCGCGCCCACTACCATGTCACCGCCGATTCCAGAAAATGCGTCGAGATAGCAGATTTTCATTAGGGTTCGTGGACGTAGCAACTCAGTCCGGAAACCGCTGGTCGCCTTTCGGCTTGGCTGACACTAACGCCTTCCGCCAGACACGCCTGCACCGCACAAGCCGCCGATGCTACTAGCCGGGTCAGACCCTCAGTTTAGCTGCAGGAGTATGCGTCACGCCGGCAGCCTGCCCATTTCTTACGATTTGCGGATCGACAAGCCGTTATACTTGACCACGTACTCCTTGTTGAGGGCGTATTGGTCCTCGTACTTGTTCCACATCGCGACCACCACTCCGTCGGTGGACTTGATGTTCTCGAAAACGTATTTGTACCTCGCCTCCACGATTTGCTGCTGCAGCCTCGGCTGGGCGTTGGCCATCAGATTGCCGCTTGCGAGGATCTTAAAGCAAATGCACGGCGTCTTGACCTGTTTGACCACCTTGAGCATCTTCGGCGGATCGCCGCGCACCCAGGCGATTTCGCCGCCGTAATATTGCGAATTACCCTCGGTAGGGGGTTGACCGACCTGCAGCGGCGCCAAGTCCGGGTTGAACTCGTACAGCTTCTCCCATTCCTCGTGGGTGCGGCCGAACAGGTACAGGCCGGTCATGTAGTAATCCACGCCCCAGCCTTCGTCCTCCATTTTCATGTACGTTTCGGGGATGTGGCCATTGACGCAAGCGAGCAGACCATGCTCCTGCTGCACGATTTTGCAGAAGTCCCGGACTTTATTGAACTGGCCCCTTCTCCAGATGTCATCGGCGGCGCTCGCCGCGTAGTGAATGGCGATCGGTCCGAGCGCGGCCAGTTTCTTCAGCATTGGCCTTGGATCACCTATGCTTCCATCCGGCAGTATCGGGCAACTCGCGTTGCAGGTAAACAGCATGTGGCCGTTGTATTGCTTGTTGTATTGGTTCACCTGATCCTGGGTTTGGATCCTGACGTTAATGCCCAGCTCCTCACAATGCGCCAACACGCGCATGAGCTGTTCGGGCGTGTTCCACTCGCGAAACGTCCGAGAGAGCGGATCGGAATAATGCGTCCCAATGCCGTTGACGCCGAGCCACAGGCGGCCGACTTTGTGCTTGCCCAAAGTAATCGTCGGCATCGGCTGCTTTGCCTCGGGGCCCGGCTGCGGAATATAATCACGTTCCTGCCGATAGCCCGCCCCCGGCAACCCCGCCGCCGCTCCACGGCCGGAGTTGGCCGGCGTTTGCTGGGCGGAACCGGCAGTTGCCGCCAGACCGGACACCGCAGCCGCGGTCCCGATCTTTTGCATAAATGCCCGTCGGGACTTCTTGCCTGCCAGGCCCGGTTTAGACTTTGACTTCATTGCTGTTTGCCTCCCTTGCAGATGCACTTTATACCGTCATATATCCCATACGCCCAGACGCCCCCTCGCCACACATCACCCTTCTCCACAGTCCCCCCGCGATTCTCTGGGAGCGATGCTGAACTTAACACCCGGCTAAAAGGCAGTCAAGCACTTCCCCGGCACTTGTCCGGCACTTCCCCGGTATTCCGGTATTCGGGCTTCGCTCGATGGCCCGGCAACGACGGCCGGGCGGGATACACCACCCGCGCGGGGTGATACACGAATGCGCCAGGCATGCCCGGCTGCAAGCCTGGCCGCAACCGAAACGGAACCGGTTCTCCGAATTACCACAAGTCTCTGCTTGACCACAATTTCAATCAGCGTTCACAATAAGGTTGTTGTGGGAGAAAAGAGAGAGCCGAGATTGTTCTTGCCAATGCCCGGGCAGCTCTGCCCAGGTTGCAAGAATGAAATTTCATTCGCTCCGGTGACCAGTGACATTTATGAATCGCCTGGCGGGGACTGCCGAGTCACGTTGAATTGCATGATCTGTGGGACACCAACAGACGTGCTGGCGCGGCCGCTTGAGGAGCCCTAACGAAGCTCCGCCTCAGAGCGGCGAACTGTATTTCCCATCCTTCGATCGCCGGCGGGCCCGGCCGCTGGTTTACATCGCTTCGACCAGCGCGTCGATAAGCGGCGGCAGGTTGACCTTAGGGTCGGGGCCGCCGCCCTCGATGGAGTAGTGGCCCTTGAAGCCGAGCTCGGCTGATAGCCGGATCGAGTGGGCGAAATCGAAACGTGCGTTCTTCTTGACGTGGCACTGGTGGTGAGTCAGCGGAAGGAGCAGGCGCATGCCGCGGGCCCGCGTCTCTTCATCCGGGAAATTTCCCAAATCCGGGTTGGCGTGGATGCCGGCGGTTTGGATGAGCTTCGCCAGTTGTTCCGGCGTTGCCCGGCCGCGATTTTCCACTGTGACGGCCACGTTCTTGGTCTTGCCGTAGGCCTCCATGTCCTTAAGCGTTTCGACGCAGGTATCGAAGTTGTCGACCAGAGGAGTCGAGGTCTGGTTCGCCATAACTGTCGGCGAGCCGATGCTGGCGGCGATGTCGATCCATTTCTTCGTCAGTTCAATGCTCTTGGCGCGGAGCGGGGGGTCGGCAGACCCGGGGCCGACGAGCCCTGAATACTTGTGGTCCGCATCATCAAGCTCCAGGCAGATGTTTGAGATCCTGCACTTCGCCTTTTTCAGCCGGTCGTTGAATCGGGCAACGTAAGAAGGCTCGGTGGAAAGGAAGTGGGGGGTCTGCAGCTCGAGGTAGTGAAGGCTGAACTGGTCGGCCAGGATTTCGGGGACATCCATAATGTCCAGGGAATAGGTGTGTCCGGGCGGATCCCACGAGGTGCCGGTCTGCCGTTCAAAGGCGCCGGACATCACGCTGATGCGCGCCAGCTTGGCCCCCCTGTCCTCCTGGGCGCGGCCGCGGCGTGGCAGAATCATGGCAGTCGCACCTCCCGCCAAAAACTCGCGTCTTTTCATAATCCTGGCCTCCCTGAACGGAATTTTCCGGGCCTAGCTGAGAGTATATATCGGCAGGGAAGAGCTTGCCGCTACTGCCCAGAAGTTCCAAACTGTGAAGAGTCGGGATCGGCCTGCACCCGCCATAAGTTCGGCGCCACCGATCCGTAGTGGCTTACGGAGTCAAGCGACACTCGAGTCTCGACGCCGGACATCATCCCCCCAAAAAATGCAAGAACAGTCCGGCTTGACGGGTTGTCCACATCTCGCGGATCTGCATGCCCTGGTTGGAAAACGCGCGACTTGGGCCGCGGCGGCTGGTTGCAGGGCGTGGGAGAGTTTGATCTTTCGGGCTCTACTTCACTCGCGTGAGATCTACCTGGGCCTTGGCCGTCTCGCCGTTTTGCACAACCGCGTCGGGGCCGCCATTGCCCGCCAATTTGGTCCCCTTTTGCCGCAACACCACAAAAGCGGCTTCGGGGCTTGCGAAAAATGACCCGCCGCTGCTTCGGAAAAATGACCCGCGAGGCCGAGCATGAGCCGGGCGTCGATCATGCACGGAAGCAGGCGGACTTGGCGCGAGCATAAGAAAGAATACTCGCGGCGGCCGACAGAGGCCGGGTGGCGGCTACGGTGGACGAGGGACGAGGAGTCAGGAACAATGGCCGCCCAACGGCGGTCTAGTTTCCAGGGTGCTGCGCTATGAACGCGAGTGCCCTGTCAAGAACATCGAATGAAATGCCCGGTCCCATCGTTCTCAGCGCATCGGCGCTTGCGCTATCGCCATCGCTGCTTAAGACAGCATCCTGCTGCTGGTTCAAGTCCAAGTCTCTACGCTGAGATGCAATGATGTTGTTCAAATAGGAAGCAGTTACCGGCCCGTTGATGTTTCCTATCGCACGATCCATCGCGATCTGCATCGCGAGGTAATTGATCTGGTGGGCTCCGTTCGGGCCAATGAGGTTCAGTCCTCCGGTAGCCGCAGTCACCAATTCCTTGTCCCGCGGTGTCAGCGCATCGTTAATGTTGACGTTTGTGCGGCCATCGGGGCCGACCTAAATCCCGGGCCGGTCCGTCGCGCTGCCTGACTCGTCGGTTGTCGAAAGATTGACGGTGTCTGACAAATCTGCAACGGCGAAGCTGCGATCCGGGTTGCTATCGGAGGTGGTTCTCTTTGGAGAGATGGAAGACGGATATGACCAGTCCAAGCGGCTTGAGCCTGTTTATCATTGATTTCCCCTTGCCACGCTTGTCAACTTTGGAAGGGCAGCCCCTTTGACGGGACTGCCCTTTCCTGTCAGAAGTGCTTAAGCAAAATCCGGACCGACTACTTCCAATATCTCCGATACAAGCTGGCACGCTTCGGGTCTACCCAGTAGGCTCTGGCTTGAAGTCGTGAGATGCGCGCCTTGGGCGCGGATGATGCAAAAGCAACCAGCACGCCTTCGGCGTGGATGACGGCCCCGGACTCGCCCTCGGGACCGGTCATGGTGAATGAACCGGACCATTTGCCGCCGATACGCACGCGGACGCAAAAAGTTCGCACGGCTAACGTGAACCTTCCCGCGGCGTTGCGGATCGGCTATGCCACCCGGGTATCGAGAACGGTGTCTTCTTCTCCGCCGCCGCCGGATGCACTCTCGTCGCTCAGCCTGCGGGTCAATTCCTGGCTAAGCCACTGGTGGACGCGCAGGGTGGCCTCGTGAATTTCATCGTCATGCTGGACGTAACACACTTTGCAGTCCCTGGTGCGCTTCGTCCTCGAATGGTTGGTCATGGGCAATCCTTCTTCTGAAGGGTGAGAGTAAACCCCGTGGTTCGGCGATACAAGACTGCCGTGATCAGGGAGCGGGTCACATCCTTCGGTTAGTACATCGGTGTTACGGGGCCAAAACCTTAGCGTCCAATTTTTCCCTTGACAGCCAATCACGGATTGCAATATAATTATTGCATATTGCGATATGCTCTGGAAGCAGCGGGACGCCTACAATGGTTTCAGCGAAACATGTTGAACCGTGGCGCAGCGCAGGTCGTAATCATAAAGGAGTCGAAAAACCAACACCTATGACAGCTACAAGCAGCCCGGAACTGGGGCACATTCATGCGCTTCTGGCCGAGAAAGGGTACGAAGTCTCCGAGCCGGGGCCCGACACACTCAGGATTCGCGAAGTCAAAAGCGGGGTCAGCCTGCAGGCGGTTCTGCAAGGCGGTATCCTGTTCCTTTCGCTCCCATGCACCGTGGTGCCGGAATCCGCCATTACCTTCGAAGTCATGGCCAAGATGCTGGCAGCCGACAATGGCATCTCGACTTCCCACTTTCAGCTCCACGCGGCCGGCGAGGGTCAGATCGCCGTCACATTGAACAACTTTTGCACCCTGTCGGACATGGGTCCCGAAGACGAAGACGATATTCTGTCGTGCGTGCATTTCCTGCTGGAGGATGTTTTGACGGCCCGCGGTTTGTTGAGCGGCCTGGCAACGGTAGCGTAGGCCTCCTGGCCTGCGGATAGAAGAGGAGAACAAACTATGGCATTTCTTTCGGATATTTTCAGCCGGGTGGGCCGCGTGGCGCGCGGCCAGGCGAACGCAGGAGTGGACGTTCTGGAGGACGCCACTTTTGAAACGACGGTCCGGCAGACCGTCGCCGACATGAAGACCGAGCTCAACAACGTGGTGCGCGCGTCGGCCATGGCCATGAGCAACTACAACAGCCTGGATGCGGAGTACCAGAAGTACGTCCGGCAAGCGCAGGAGTGGAAGGACCGCGCCGGCCAGGCGCTCGACGCCGGCAACGAGGACCTGGCGAAGAAGGCCCTCGCCAAGAAGGCCGAGTGCGACCTGCAGGTCAACTCGATGAAGACCGCAGTCGAAGCCGCCCAGGCCACCAGTGAAAAGCTGAAATCGCAGGTGGGCGACCTCAAACGCAAGATCGAAGACGGCGAGCGCACGGCCAACACGCTCGTGGCGCGCAAGAACGCCGCCGTGGCGCAGCGCAAAGTTTCCGAGGCCATGGCCGGCGTGGGCAACGCCGACAACGCCTTCGCCACGCTGAACCGCTTCGAGCAGACGGTCTCCAAGGAAGAAGCTACCGCCAAGGCGTTCGACCAACTCGCTTCGGTGGGCAAGGATGACGACCTCGAAGCCCAATTCGCCCAGCTTGGCGGCCACTCGGTGGATGCCGAACTGGCGGCGCTCAAGGCCGAGCGGCAGAAACCGCCGGCGCCCACCTATCCCAAGGAACTCGGCGCGGGCAGTTCGTCGGTTTCCGTGGCGGCCGAGACGGGAGATCGGGCCAAGGCCTAAAGGCCTGCGAAATGATTACTCTCACGCTGGTTGCCATTCTGGGCGCACTGCTGGTGATCGTGCTGATGCAACTCTTCAAGAAAACTCCAACCCCGCCGGCTCCCACCGCGCCGGTGGAAGACCTGGCGAACCTGAAAGTCACCGACGCCCGTCCCGGAGACGTGCTTTCCATTTCGGGCGCGGGCGACAAAATGACCGACCTCGACTTCACCCCAGACCGCGGCACCCGGTTCGAAGCCGGCTCCCACAGTTGGCTCGAGTTGAGCGGACCCTACCTGGAGCGGCGCGTTTCGGTGCGGGTGGGCGGCGACGAGGACGTCGAAGTCTTCGTTCACACCGATCCGCGCAAGCTGACGCTGGAAGATCTGGGCCTCTCCGAAGACGACCTGGGACAGATGGACGAACGCCAGAACACGGCCGATTCCTTCGAATTCGACAACGTCACCTGGATGTACCGCATGAGCCGCGAAGTGCAGGCACGGCGGGAACACCAGACTCAACCATCGGGGTCATATTACTGGGAATTCCGCGACGGCACGGGCGGGCAACTGCTCGCCATCCGCAAAGCGGAGGCAGAGCCGTTCACTGTCACGGCGTACCGCGCCGTTTCCCCATCCGATGTCACCGTCTACCGTAGGTAGTGGCACAGGCCTCCGGCCTGTTGGTTTTTGCTGATTGAGGCACAACTTCCATGAGTAAGCCGACGCTGCGATTGCTCGCAGTTTTGTTAACGGTTGCCATTGTCGTCGTGATTTTCGCGGGGCTGGATGGCCTGCCGCGGGAAGTCCGCGCGCAGATCGGCGCGGAGCGGACGGCATTGGCGGCGGCGCAAAAGCAATTGAGCGCTGCCCAGGACGAGGTCTCCCGCGACCTGAACACGGAGCCAGCCCTGTTCCAGGCGATTCCGTCGAGCCAGCAGTACACCGGCCGGTTGACCCGTGCCGCCGACGTGTTGCGCTCGGCCGCCCTGAAGCAGGAAGAACTCGACCGGTTGGCGAAGAAGAACAGCCGCAACGACCGCAAGCAGGTCGAATCGATCCTCGCCGACGAGCGGCGTTTGCGAGCGGCGGCGCTGGCCGACGCTGCCGCCGTCGAGAAGGATGCCGCTCACTGGGTCGATCTGAAGCAGCACCTGCCGCAGGATGCCCAGCAGATGGAGCGCGACTACCGCGCCATCCACGCTTACGACCTGGCGGGGCTCACCAGCGCGATCCAAAAGGCCGAAACCGACTGGCCCGAAAAGAGGACCGATCTGGAAACGCGCCTGGCCGCTGCCCGCGCCATCGTGACCAACGGCGATCAGCTTTGGCAATCCACCGCCGAGGCGCGGCGCCTGGCGGCGGCGAGCGATCTGGCGCACCTCGATATCGGCTCCTTCGTCACCGCGGCCGATTCGCTCAAGACCGGCGCGGCCGAACTGCCGCAGAAGGGCGAGGAACTCAAGTCGCTCAGCGCCCAGCTTTACGATTCGTACGACAAGGTGCTGATCGATATGGAATCGCGCGGGCCGCGCGAGAAGATCCGCACCGTGCGCACCCATGTGACGGGCGCGGGAGCAAGCGGCGGGGTCACCACGTCGGACGAGAAATGGGTGGACGTCTCCACCGGCCAATTCGCGGCCAACCGGAACAACCTCGGCATGGCCATCGAACACAAGCCCGCCGGCAAATACGATATCGAAGCCGAGCGTGTGGCGCAGCCGGCCGGATTCGCCTATATGGCGCCGCCGGGTCAATCCAATCAGTACGGCCATTGGGAAGACCGCGGCGGCCAGAGTTTTTGGGTCTTCTACGGCCAGTACGCCCTGATGCGCGACCTGCTGTTCAACCACAGCTATCGCCCCTACGATCGCTACGAGTATAACGACTACCGCACTTACCAGCAGCGCGGCCAAACCTATTACGGCCGCGATGAGGGAAGCCAGGCGCCTAAGTACGGTACCCAGGGCACAGCCACGCAGCAGACATACGCCGGCAGCAGCTACGCCAAGAGCGGCGGTTTCAAAGACTCGCAATACGCCAGCAAGCCCGGCGGCTACAAGGATTCCAAGTATGCTTCGCCGGCGATGAAAGATCCGGATGCGGACCACAGCGGAAGGACTTTCGGCAAAGGCAGCAGCCGGCCGCCTGAACCAGGGCACGGTATGCGGCCGGCGCCCTCCAGGCCCGCGCCCACTTTCCGTCCGCCTACCAGAAGCCCAGGGCGGAGCTTCGGACGGCGGCGATAGGGCGCAGGCACAGCCGAATCCGAATCGGCCTCACTTCGCCGCCCCGCCCGGACTCGCCCTCTCCGTTACCTTATAGTCGGCCGGCGCTTCAAACAACATCCGCGGCGGCTCGCTGCGGCTCACGTTCGCCAGCTTTCTCACCGTGTCGCCCATTCGTGGGTCCGACCGTTTGTACAAAACCTCCGCCCGCAAGTCCGCCGAATACCAGCTCTCGGTCACAATCTGTATCGGCAGTTCGTTGCCCATCTGGCCCGCCGGAATCGTCATGGTGGTCCGGGTGCCATCAGCCTGCACACCCTCGATGGTCTGCCGTCCCAACGATTCGGTCTTGAGGTTCGCGCTGTTGGGACCACGCGGCCCAACACCGCGCCGGAACGGCGGCCCGCCCTGCGCCTGCGCTTGGGCGCCTTGACCACCCGGATCGGGTGGCGGCCCGCCGCGGTTTCCGCGGCCGCGCGGCGTGAAGCTGACCTTGGTCGCCGTGTGGTCCTGGGTGTTCAGGGCATAGTTGATACCCGCCACCGGGTCACTGATGAAAACTACGTGCGGCAGATTGCGATTGCCCGCCAGACCATTCAGGTTCACGGATTGTTCGCTGCGGGTTCGGCCTTCGGAGTCGCGGTAGAACTTGGTCGTGGTGGATTGGCGAATGTGGTTACCATCGGCCAGCGTCTGCGTGCTCTCGGTGACGATATCGGCCGAATACGGCGCGTTCTTCACCAGGCGGCCCGGCATGCCGGCTTCGGCGCCCAGGAAGCGAGCGCCTGGTCCAGGCGGCCCGAACCCCATGTCGCCGCGTCGGCCCGGTCCCGGACCGGGACCCATCCCCTGCGCAAGCGCACACGCAGCCAGCACGGGGACGCCTATCAACATCTTTCGTAATATCATGTTCCTACTCCTCATCAGCGATGAATGAAGCCAGCATTAATCCAAAAAGCGCACAGCGCGCGCCAAACCGTCATTGCCCAACATCACATCGGCCTGTACAGGTTGGGCAGCCTCTTCGGGCTTTACGTCAAATCCCAGGGCGATCATGGCGAAACGTGGAACTTCGACCCGCACCAGATTCACCTCGTCGTTCTCGCCGATTTGCGGGGCATTCGGCAGCGGAATGAATCCGCTTTCCATCACCGTCGTGCCGCCATCGGTTCCCATCCCGGCCGGCATCCAGGCCGCCGCCATCACTACGCCCTGCGCCACCCGCGGCGTCGCCACGGCGGGCTGCCGCCCGCGCACCAGAAACAGGGCCAGCACAAACACGACTGCCGCGCTGGCCCATGTCAGAACGGGTACCCATCGGGCGTGCCTGGGCCAAGCCCCCAGGCCGGAAGGCGCCATTCCCGCATGTTCGCGGAAAGCCGCCCTCAGCCGCCCTTCTACTCGCTTCGGAGCTTGCATGCGCCGCATCTCGCCCGCCATCGCCCGCAGGCCTGCTTTCAACTCCTGCCGGCTCCTGAGCCGGGCCTGACACCCTGCGCAGTGCGCCAGATGCTCGTGATTCACCAAGCCTCCGGAATCGTCAAACTCCGGCATCGTGTTCCAGAATTCCTGGCAGTTCATATCCCACACCTTACCGGCTTGAGGCCGCCCACAGCCTGCCGGGGATTCCGTTCCTGATTCAATTTGTCGAGGAGCAAGCCGCGTGCCCGGTGCAGACGCGATCGCACCGTGCCGATCGGGCATGCCAGCGCCACCGCGGCGTCGGCGTAATCGATCTCCTCCAGGTCGCATAGCACCACGACCTCCCGGTACCTGCGCGGCAGTGCCTGAACGGCGCGCCGCAACGCCTCAATGCCCTCGCGATGGGTCAGTGCCGCCAGCGGGTCGTCGTTCACCGCCAGTGGAGCCACAGGCGAATCCTCGGTATCCGTCTCCAGAGCCACGTCGGCCCGTCCGCGCTCCAGGCTTCGTAGTACTAATTTGCGGGCTATGCCAAAAAGATAGCCGGAGAGGGTCCCACGCTCCGGATCGAAGCCGCATCCTTCGTGCAGCAACGCCAGGAAAACTTCTTGGGTTACATCCTCCGCTACTTGTGCCGAACCGCTCATATGAAGCGCAAACCGGTATAGAGCGGCCTGGCGCCGGTAGTACAACGCTACGAAAGCTTCTTCGTCGCCACTTTGGATCCGGATCAGGAGTTCGTCATCCGTCTCGGGTTGGGTGGGCGTCATCGACTCTCAATTATAATTGGGCCCGGTGCTGCAAAAAGTTCCATAAGAAAATACAGGGTTTAGCCGAAAGATACCCGTGAAGCCAATTCGGCGAAGGTAACATTTACAACTTTTGGTACTTTACGACTAGTAGTTCTTGTACTAAAATCTTGTAATTGGTACTTACAAATCATGGCTCCAGGACAACAACCCGTTGAAGATTTGAGCTCCCTCCGTGCGAGACTGGCGGAAATGGAGGCGGAACTTAAGCATCAGAGCGCGCAACTAAGCAATGGCGACCAACGGTTCCACGCATTGGCGGACGCCGTTCCGGTAATGATCTGGATGTCTGGCGGCGACGCCGGGTGTACTTTCTTCAATCGGGAATGGCTGGAGTTCCGCGGACGAACTATGGAGCAGGAAACCGGCAACGGCTGGGCCGAGGGATTGCACCCGGATGACCGGGCTCTCTGCCTGGAAACGTACCTCAATGCCTTCGCGTCCCGCCAACCCTTTCGTATGCAGTACCGCCTGCAGCGCGCCGATGGCGAGTTTTCCTGGGTGGAACAGACCGGTGTGCCACACCCGGCAGGTGGCGGGGAATTCACCGGCTTCGTCGGCGTGGCCCTCGATATTTCCGACCGCAAGCGCAACGTCTTCACCCCCGATGAAGCCTCGGTGCGGCTGGTCTTCGCGCTCACCGAGCGCGAGCGTCAGGTTCTGGTGTTGATAGCCGAAGGCCGCTCCACCAAGGAGGCCGCCGCCCGCCTCGGCATCAGCTACAAGACCGCCGATTCGCATCGTAGCCGCATCCTCGAAAAGCTCGGCGTCCACGAGACTGCCAGCATGGTCCGGTACGCCATCCGCGCCGGCCTGATCGAACCGTAATCACGGCCATCGCTCGGGATAGGCAAGTCAGCTTCACTTACAAGAACTATAAGCACGAGGATAAGCGCAAAGTGATGACGCTGTCCGCCGATGAGTTTCTGCTGTAGTTCGCCGTTCGATGGCGCGCCGCACTCGCGCCGCGAGGTCCTCTCTCCGCCATTTGTTAAACTTGATTAGTTTCATGAAGCTGTCGATCCTGATGCCGGTCTACAACGAACGCACGGTTGTGGAGCGGTGCATCTCGCTGGTCCTCACCGCCCCCATCCCCGAGAACATGGAGCGCGAACTGGTCATCGTCGACGACTGTTCCACCGACGGCACCTTCGCCATCCTGCAGCGTCTGGCCGCGGCCTTCCCGCAGATTCGGCTGCACCAGCATCCGCAGAACCGCGGCAAAGGCGCCGCCGTCCGCACCGCCATCCACAACGCGTCGGGCGATTTCTCGCTCATCCAGGACGCCGATCTCGAATACGACCCCAGCGAGTATCCCAAGCTGCTTCGCCCGCTTCTCGATGGCCACGCCGATGCGGTATTCGGCTCCCGCTACCTGGCTGGCGAGCAATCGCGCGTGCTGCCGTTCTGGCACTCCATGATCAACAAGGGTCTCACCCTGGTTTCCAATATGTTCTGCAACCTCAACCTCACGGACATGGAAACCTGCTACAAAGTCTTCCGCACGGACTTGCTGAAAAGCATCCCGATCCGTTCGGACCGGTTCGGGTTTGAGCCCGAGATCGTCATGAAAAGCGCCAAGCGCAAATTCCGCATTTACGAAGTGCCCATCAGCTACCACGGCCGCACCTACGAAGAAGGCAAGAAAATCGGCTGGAAGGACGGGCTGAAAGCCTTCGCCGTGATCTTCAAGTTCTGGCTCATTGACGATCTCTATGCCACGCCGTACGGCCGCGGTGTGCTCAACAACCTCACCGGCACCCCGCAGTACCTGAGCTGGCTCGCTCTCAAAGTGCGGCCCTACGTGGGCGACGAGGTGCTGGAAATTGGCGCCGGAATCGGCAATATCACCGCGCGACTGATGGCGCGGCGCATGCTGTACGTGGCGGCCGAAACCGACCCCCTCTATCTGCACGCCCTGCGCAACCGCTTCCTGCGCACGCCCAATGTGGCGGTGCAGCGGCTCGATCCCGAAGCTGCCGAGGATCTCGCTGGCCTGGAGAACTGCTTCGACACCGTGCTCTGCCTGAACGTTCTGGAGCATCTGGCGGATCCTGCGCGCGTGCTGGAGGAATTGCGCGGCGCCCTCAAACCCAACGGCGCGCTGGTGATTCTGACCCCCAACATTCCTGCGCTCTTCGGCACACTGGACCGCAGCCTGGGCCACCGCAGGCGCTTCAGCCGCGATATCGCGCGGCAACTGGTGGAATCTGCCGGGTACTCCATGGAGCTCGCGGTCAGCTTCAACAAAGTGGCTGCCGTGCCTTGGTGGGCTTACAGCCGGGTCATCGGCGCCGGCAGCATCGGCAAGCCGGCGTTGAAGATCTTCGACAAGTCGGTGTGGTTCTGGCGCCGCCTCGACCGGCTGATGCCCTGGCCTGGCCTGTCACTGCTGGTGGTCGCCCGAAAACAGGCCGAACCGGCCGCGGCGGGAGAGCCAGCCGCCAGCGAGACGCAGGCCAGGAGGCCCGCGCCACTGCGACATGCAGACTGAAAGCGAACGCCGGCGCTACGCCGCACTCATTGACCGGTTCGCGGACCAGCGCGTCCTGGTGATTGGCGACCTGATGCTGGACGAATTCATCTGGGGCAGGGTCTCGCGCATCTCGCCGGAAGCGCCGGTGCCGGTGGTCAACGTCACCGGAGAATCCTACTACCCCGGCGGCGCCGCCAACGTGGCCCGCAACCTGCGCGAGTTCACCGCCCACACCGCGCTCATGGGCCTCACCGGGAACGATGCGCAGGGGCAGCGTCTGTGCAGCCTGCTGCGGGCTTCCGGCATCGAGACCGCGGGCATCCAGCAGGACGCCGAGGCCTCCACCATCGTCAAGACCCGCATTATCGCGCGCAACCAGCAGGTGGTGCGCGTGGACCGCGAACGTCCCGCGCCGCTCACGCCGCTCCAGATGGCGCGCGCCAGGGAGTACCTGGCCGGTGCGATCACCGAGGTGGATGGCGTCATCGTGGCCGACTACGGAAAGGGTTTTCTGAACCAGGAGTTGGCCGGTCACATCTGCCAGATCGCGCGCGCCCACAGCAAGGTGCTCGCGGTGGACCCGCACCCGCACACGTCGCTTGCCTGGCCCGGCGCCACCGCCGTCAAGCCCAATCGCATCGAAGCCTTCAGCGCGGCTGGCATGCCCCTCACCGCGCCCGTCGATCCCGTTGCCGCCGACCAGCCCCTGCTCGCCGCCGCCGAGAAACTGAGGCGCGCCTGGAACACCTCCAGCCTGCTGGTAACTCTGGGTGAGCAGGGCATGCTGCTCTTCCACGGCGACGGCCCGCCCTACCACACGCCCACCCGCGCCAAGGAAGTCTTCGACGTCTCGGGCGCCGGCGATACCGCCATCGCCGTCTTCACCCTGGGCCTGCTGGTGGGCGCGGAACCCCACCAGGCCGCCGAGTTGGCCAACCGCGCCAGCGGCATCGCGGTTGGCAAGCTGGGGACGGCCACGGTCACGCCGGCCGAACTGGAAGCGAGTTTCCGCTGAAGATGCGCGCCGTCTTCTTCGATCGCGATGGCACGTTGATGGAGGACACCCATTACTGCGGCGATCCTGCCCTGGTCCGGGTCTACCCGGGCGTCCCCGAGGCGCTGCGCCGGCTGAAGAACGCCGGCTTCGCCGTCATCGTCATCACCAACCAGGCCGGCATCGGGCGCGGTATCATCACCGGGGAACAATACCATGCCGTCCAGGCGGAATTCCTGCGCCAGTTGGGGCCGGGCTTGATCGACCGCACCTACTACTGTCCCGACGCGCCCAGCGCAGCCTCTCCGCGCCGCAAGCCCGCGCCCGGCATGGTCCTGGAAGCCGCAGCCGACTTTGGCATCGACCTGGCCCAATCCTGGATGGTCGGCGACAAATGCGCTGACATCGAATGCGGCCGCCGCGTCGGCGCCCGCACCATCCTGGTGCGGACCGGGTACGGAAGCGGGGAGGCTTGTCATCCCGATTTCACCTGCCCTGATGCAGTGGCTGCCGTGGGGTTGATCGCTGGAGCCGGGTAGAAGGATCCGCTCTTCCGCTTAATGCTGTGGGGGCTGTTGCTGGCGTTCCAGGGCCGCCATGCGGCGCTGCCGGTCTTCGATGGCGCGCTGCTGCTTGAAGTAGTTTTGACCGAATGCGGCTTGTTCTTTGTCCAGGGCGTCGGCCCACCGGTTGAGGTTGGCCAGGCCGAGTTGCACCAGGCGCAGGGCTTCCGTGTTACGTTCCATGGTGCGTTCGAGTCCGGAGATCTTGGCTTCGAGCCCGGAGATCTGGGCGGTGAGCTCGGCGCGGAGTTCGGTGAAGTTGAGGGCGATGAACTCGACCGCGCGGTCCAGACGGTCACTGATGATGGCGTGCAGTTCTAGCCCCGCACGCGGATCCACTCCGGCGTTGCCACTTGCTTCAGACTCAGGTCTAGCCGCCAAAGGACGCCGCCCTCAGTTTGTTCCGCGGCCTCGAAGCCGTGGTCGCGGTAAAAGTCCGCGGCTGGAGCGTTCTTCTTCGTGGGCAGAAACCAGCCTTGCAGCCAGCGCGCGCCTTGCGCTTTGGCATCGGCCGCCAAGCGCGCCAGGAGGGCTGTCTCTACCGTGCGCCCGATGACGCGGCAACTCATCAGGAACGTATCGATCTCGCAGATCTCGCCATCCAGGTGGGCCATGGCCACACCTACCAAGCCGTTGTCCGCGTACCGGTCGGCCACGCGAAGCGACCAGACGCGCCAGCCGGGGCGCCCGGCCAGATCGGCGATCTGCTGCTCGGTATAGCGGCGCGTGGTCAGATTGAACTGGTTGGTCTTCTGGGTCAACTGTGCCATCCGCGCCAGAGTGCTTCCGTTCACTGGCGCGATTTCGACCACCTGCTCCAGCGACCGGTAGAAGTCTTCCTTGGAGCTGACACTGCTCTCCAGTTCGGCCCGCGCGCGCTCGGAAGCGTACAACTCGCCGCGCCGCCGGTCCTCATCGGAAAGCGCGAGCCGCTCGAAGTACGGGCAGTCGCGAATCGTCCGCGCAAATCGCATCGGGTCCTCGGGCAGATCGACGACGATGATTTCCGGAGCTTGCTCGCTGACCCGTTGGCGCTCCACGGGATTGTCGTCCAGGAACGCCACGCTATCCAGTCCGATGTTCAGCTCGGCCGCAATCTCGCGCAGGCTCTGCGCCTTCTCGTTCCAATTGATCCGCATGGCCGCGAAGTCGTGCGGACGGAGCAGCATTCCGGCGTGGTTGGCCAGCGCCTCCATGGCATCGGCCGCGTTGTTCTTGCTGCAGATCGCCAGCAGAATGCCGCGGCGGGTCAGGTCCAGCAGCGCCCTCTGCACTTCCTGATAGGCCGCGCCGGGATATTCCTGGCCGAGCCGGATTCCGGTCATGCCATCCTCGCCGATCACCCCGCCCCACAGCGTGTGGTCCAGGTCGACGGCAACGCACTTGGCTACCTTGCCCGTCAGCGGATGCAGGAAGCGCAGCCACTCGGCAGCCAGGTGTGGCAGGCGGGTCGATGCCAGCGGCAGGCGGACAGTGAGCCACTTGCGCTCGTCGCCCCAGGTCTCGCGGCCGTGGCGCGCCACCAGGGCGTCGTAGTCCAAAATGTAGACGCCGCGATACTCGCGCGCCAGAGCCCGCAGGCCGCGGTTGATGAACCGGATCGACTCGGCCTGATTCTCCTGGGCCTGGCTATCCAGGATTCCCTCGGCAGCCACCGACGGAGTCTCCAGCGAATGAACGATCAGCGCCGCCTGGCTGTGTTCGCGGAAAGCGCGCACCCAGCCGCGAAATCGCGCCAGCGTGGCTTCCGTGACGGCCGCGCGTTCCGGTTCGCCGAGCCGGGCCCAGTCCCGCCACAGGTCTGGCGCTACGTCCCGGGTCTGCGCCGCCAGCACCACGCACTCCGGGTGAAATCGGTATAGCGCACTCTCGGGGTCGAGGATCTCCTGGGCGTAGGCGTTGAACTCGCCGATATGCGGCTGGAGGTCGATGCCGCTGGTGAACGCCGCTGCCCTCAGTAACGGCAGCACCGGCTCCACCGTAAACGACCGCAGCACCGCCCAACGGTAGCGTAAGAGGGGTAACCGCGTTCTCAATTTCTCGTATCGCGAGGTGATAAAGCCCGCCGAACCGGCGCTTGCATCGTGCTGCCATAGCCTCGCGAGCATGAGGGAGGCGCGGTTGGCATCGCCCGCGGCGATCAACGCGTCGATGGTTGTTCGATAGTCTGAGGTCTGCATCCGAAATCGTATTATGACAAGCCAATGCCGTGAGCGGAGCCGCTGCGTGGGACAATATCAGCGTGCTTCAACCGGGGAGCCGGACGGCTTGACGTGCCTGATCGTCTTTCTGGGCAGCGCGGCCTTCTGCATTTACACAGTCGCCGGCTACCCGCTGCTGCTGGCGCTGCTGGCGCGGCGGCATCGCCATCCGGTAGTCCGGTCGGCCCGGCGCGCGCGCGTCTCGGTGATTCTCCCGGTCTACAACGGCGAGCGCTGGATCGGCCCCAAACTGGAGTCGATCCTCGACTTGGATTATCCGCTCGAACTCATGGAGATCCTGGTGGTATCGGATGGCTCGACGGATGCCACCGAATCGATCGCCGGGGAGTTCTCCAAAAGGGCGAACGTCCACGTGCTCCGGATGCCGCGGCGGGGCAAGGCCGCCGCGCTCAACCTGGCGCTGGATCGGGCTCAAGGCGAGATTCTGTTCTTCACCGACGTCCGCCAACTGTTGGATCGCGACAGTCTACGCCACCTGGTGGAGTGCTTTGCCGACTCCACGGTGGGGGTGGCAAGCGGTGAACTGGTCATTCGCGAAGGCGAAGGCATCGAAGAAGCTTCGGTAGGGCTTTATTGGAAATATGAGAAATGGATCCGCAAGCAGTTGAGCAGCGTGGATTCGGTATTGGGCGCCACCGGCTGCATCTACGCCATGCGCCGCGATCTGGCGGTGCGTCTGCCCGAGGGCACGCTGGTGGACGACATGTACCTTCCCCTGGCCGCCTTCTTCCGTGGATACCGGGTGATCCTGGAGGACGCGGCGAAGGCTTACGACTACCCGACCCGGCTTGCCTCCGAGTTCCGGCGCAAGGTGCGCACCTTGGCCGGGGTCTACCAGGTCATCGGCCAGTATCCGGCGCTGCTGGGCCCGTCGAATCGCATGTGGATCCACTTCTTCTCGCACAAACTGGCGCGCCTGCTCATGCCGTTTGCCATGATCGCGGCGGCGGTTACCGGTTATTGCCTTCCGGGGCCGTGGAACCGCTACGCCATCGCGGCACAGGGGCTGTTCTATCTCCTGGCGCTGGCCGACTCCTGGCTGCCCGGCGATGGACTGCTCAAGCGCCTCACCTCAGCGGTTCGCATATTCACCGTCCTGATGGCGGCATCTCTATGCGCGGTGTCGATTCTGTTCCTACCGAGCCGGATTCTGTGGAAAGAGACGCGCGTGAGCGCGGCGCGGCAGGTTGATTGAGGCGGGTGGAACTTGACAGGTTAGAAAGAGACGCGGCAGACTTAAATTTAGACCCTGCGGCTGGCCGGAGCGCGCGGTGCAAGGGAGAACCATTGAATTTAGTACGAACGGTTGTACTACTGGGAGCGGCGGCGCCGGCGTTTGCGCAGTACGCCGGGCCTGCGATCCTGCTGCGCGGTGAAGCGCCAGCGCCCATGCAGGGAAATGCGATCGATTTCCGGCCCTTTTTGTCCTTGAGCGTGGGCTACGGCTCTGGGCTCGGCGGCGTATCGGTGGATCCGCAGGGAAATCCGGTCAACGACAACAGCGCCAACGTGGATGGAGGCGGAGGAGTCAGCGGCAACCATTCCTGGAAGCATGTCAAACTGGGCCTCGACTACCACGCCGACTTTCGGCACAACACGAAAATCTCATACTACGATGGCACCAACCAGTCGCTGAGCTTGGGACTGACGGACCAACTCACGCGCCACACCACCCTCACGGTGCGGGAAAGCGCCGGCCTGATGTCCAATAATTTCGCCCTGCCTTCGCTGAATGCGGCAGTCCCGTTCGATTCGTCCACGGCGTACATCCCGAGAAGCGATTTTTACGACAACCGCACCATATACCTCAGCACCCAAGCCGATTTATCGATCCAGAAGAGCGTGCGCCTTTCGTTTGACTTCGGCGCCGACGGTTTTCTGCAGCGCCGCCGTTCGTCGGCGCTGTTTGGCGTAACCGGCGCCGGAGCGCGCGGAGATGTGCAATACCGGCTCTCGCGGCGGTCCACCATTGGCTTGGGTTACACCTACACTCATTACTCGTTCACTGGGATCTTCAGCAGCACAGACCTTCACGGCGCGGTTGGCACGTATGGCCTCAGGATCTCGCGCAACACGGAATTCAGCGGATACGGCGGAGTCATGAGAGTCGAGACGAAATTCGCGCAGTTCGTGCCATACGACCCGGCCATTGCGGCGCTGTTGGGGATTTCCGGATTTTTGGGGAACTCATACCAGACCCGGTATGTGCCGAACGTGTCGGCGCGCCTTTCCTACACGGTCCGGCACGGCGTTTTTTTTGTTACCGGCGGACATGCCGTGACTCCCGGCAACGGAGTGTTTCTCACGTCGACTGCGACCACCGCGTCTGTCGGGTATGGATATACCGGGTTGAAGCGCTGGAGCATCAATACCGGGTTCGGATATATGGCTTCCGACTCACTGGGCAACGTAGTGGGGACTTACGGCGGTTATCAGGGTACGGCCGCCGTGAGCCGGCAACTCGTCAAGAATACCCACGGAACACTAAGCGCCTTTTTCAATAAATACGGCAGCACCGACTTCCACAACTACAACCGATGGGTTTACATGGTCCAGCTTGGGCTGGCCTGGGCGCCGGGAGATGTGGCGCTGCGGCTGTGGTAGGGGCTACAACTCGCGATAGAACTCTACTACTTGCCGGATGTTCTCTTGACCGTCGCCGGAAACCGGGCGGCGCGGCGGGCGATTGGTTAGCAAATCGATGATGGCGTCCCGCAGGCGAGGGCGGTCGGAAGCGGGAATCAGGAGCACGCCGGGAGGACGCATGCCGTTATCGCTGGCAATCACCGGTACGCCGAGGTAGAGCGCTTCGCGCACGGAAACGGAATCACCATCGTATAGCGTGGTGCGCAACAGGGCGTCGCACTCCAGCATTAATCGCAGGGTCATGGCGTAGGGCATGTCGCCGTGGAGCATCACGTGGGCGGCGTAAGGCTTGGCAACGATCTGCGCGCGCAGGCGGGCTTCGAGGCTGCCCGCGCCCACAATGATTAACCCGGCGTTTGGGAACCGCGCCAGGATGTCTTGCATGGTGTCGATCTGCAGCGGCAGATCGTACTCCGGCTCCAGGAGGCCAACGGTCAGCAGCACCGGTTGGTGAGCAGCCATGAAGTCGCGCAGGCGATCGGCAAGCGGCACGCCCGGGTCGGGGGGCTTGACGACGAACGGCAGGATGGTGCGAATGCGCTCGGGGCGCACCCCGAACTTGCGATAGAGATCGGCGATTTCCGGGTTGACCGCAATCAAGCCCTTCAGGCGGCGCAGCACGAATCCGCGCAGCGTGCGCGGGCCAGCGGTTTGCCCTGCCGGCGACGACGGGTAGCCGCCCGAGTGAAATGTCAGTACAGTCTTGCGCCCGGGCAGCAGCGAACTGAGGAAGGCCAAGGCCAGCAGGCGAGTGGTGAGGTCGCCCCCGAAGTGGAGGTGAACCACGTCGGCAGGCAGCCGGAAGAGCAGCCAAGCCAGGGCGGCCGCGTTCTTAGGGTAGTAGACGCCATCGGCATTAGGGCGGCGGAAGCGCGTGAGGTTGATGGCCTCGCATGTGTGGCCGTGCGCCAACAAGTACCCGCGGATGGCCACGAGGTTGGTCTGTACCCCGCCGTGCGGCGGAGGGTACGGGCCGAGTTGCACGACCTTCATAGGCCGCCGATTTCCACGGGCGACTGGCGCCGGGCCGATTCGATCATGGCGAGACAGCCGAGCGTGGAACGGACGCCATCGCGGACCGTGACCGAGGGCGCGCGGCCCTGGCGAATGCTATCGACAAAATCGGCCATCAGGGCGGCATAGCCCTTATCGGGCCAGAGCTTCGAGCGCGAATGGCGCAGGCCCCGGTTCACGCCGCCGCGTTTGAAATCCTCACTCCACGCGCCCACGCCTGGCGCGAAGACCTCCACCCGTTCGCCGCCCGAAGTCTTGCTCCCGACCGTGCAATAGGTGAGGTTGCCGATGGAGCCATCGGCGAAGCGGAAGCTGGCCACGAGGTTGTTCTCGCCGATGGGGTCGGCTTTGCCGGTGGGCAGGCTGAAGGCGGAGACGCCGGCCGGCTCGGATTCGAGCAGCCAGTACATCAGGTCGATGAAGTGACAGGCCTCGCCCAGGATGGCGCCGCCGATGGCCGGATCGGCCATCCAGTACGAGCCGGAAATCCCCGGCGAGTTGATGCGGCACTGGATGACGGCGGGCGCGGATCGACGGCTGAGCGTGTTTTTGATGTCGCGGTAAAACGGAGCGAAACGGCGGTTGAAGCCGACGGTGAGGTGCTTGCCGCTCTGCTCCACCGCTTGGGACAACTCGCGGCATTCCTCCGCGGTTAGCGCCAGGGGCTTTTCCACGAACACGTGTTTACCGGCCCGCAGCGCGGCCAGCGATTGCGCCGCATGGTGCTGGTTGCGGCTGGCAACGAGCACGGCGTCGATCTCAGGGTCTTTGAGAATTTCTTCGTAGTCGGTGCAACAGTAGGCCGCGCCGAAGCGCAGGGCGTAGCTCTTTCCGCGCACGCCTGCCGCCGAATAGACCGCGCGCAACCCGACGCCGGGAAGCTTCTTGAGGTTGGGCAGGTGCTCCCACCTGACCAGGTTGCCCGCGCCCACCAGGCCGACGTTGAGCGTCGATTTGGCGGCCTGGGGCGTGGCGACTTTGCGCCCAGGCGCGAACGCGGCCACGGGATCGGGCGCCGACGCCGCGGGATAGCGCAAGAGCACAGCCAGGCTCTGCGCCGCGGGATCGAAGATAGTGTCGTAGCCCTTGGCAGCGTCGTCAAGGGCGAACTCATGGGTGATGAGCGGGCGCACATCGACGCGGCCGGTCTCGATCAAGCGCAGGAATTCCTCCATGTTGCGGTTCTCGGTCCAGCGGACGTAGGGGAACGGGTAATCGCGGCCTTGCTTTTCGTAAGAGGCATCGTAGCTGCCCGGGCCATAGGCACGCGCCATGTACAACTGAATTTCCTTGAGGTACATGTCGTTCCACGGGAACTCCAGGCCCACGGCGCCGACCACGCAGATGCGGCCGCGGTCGCGGCAGATCTGGAGCGCGTGGCGGGCGGGCGCGGACGATTTGGCGGCGGCCGCCACGATGGCGCAATCCACTCCGCGGCCGTTGGTGAGGGCGCTAATGCTTTCCGCTGCCGAAGCGCCGGCGATGCCGTGATCGGCGCCGAGTTGGCGCGCGAGATCCACGCGGTGACCGTTCAAGTCAATTGCGACCACCACGCCGCCTTGCACGCGCACCAGTTGCGCCACCAGTTGGCCGACGAGGCCGAGACCTATGACCGCGACCACGTCGCCCATCTCGATGCGAGCGGTGCGCACCGCGTTCATGGCGATGCTTCCCAGGGTGGCGAAGCAGGCATGCTGGAAAGGCACGGACGCGGGCATACGGGCCGCCAGGTTGCGGCCGACGAGAATGGTTTCGCCGTGGCCGGTGCCTTCGCCGCCATAGGCCACGCGCTCGCCGAGTTCGAGATCGGTGACCGTGGCGTGCCGCGCCGCCACTACGCCAGCGCCCGAGTATCCCAGCACGGCATACTCGCTGAACTTGGCGCGCACTTCGGCCAGGGTGGCCAGCGGGCCGGTCTTCATGGCGACGTCCCAGATTTTGCGCAGGTGGGATGGGTTATCGGCGACCTCGGAGAGCAGGCTGTCGCGGTGGATGCTGGCGGTTTCGGTGCCGCTGCTGATGAGGGAATAGAGCGGGCGGACGAGGATGTGGTGGGGCAGGAGCGCGGGGTCGGGGACCTCATCCACGATGATGTCCTTGAGTCCTTTGCGAATGACCTGTTTCATGCGGGTGGAGCTTCAGACCCTAATGTAGC
>Ga0075030_100000489_pt1 | contig 34327 bp, 29 predicted proteins | sample LitLauG_LLR_2012_FD_71393 | JGI IMG/M metagenome (GOLD analysis project Ga0075030, IMG submission 71393) | Freshwater sediment microbial communities from Pennsylvania, USA - Little Laurel Run_MetaG_LLR_2012 | ecosystem: Environmental > Aquatic > Freshwater > Creek > Sediment | place: USA...
ATCGTAATTGCACCGAAATCTGGCATTGCTTTTCACCAACCCGTTCCCATATTCTGGCCCGCAAACACAGAAAAAATAAATATGGGACGTGTCATCGCGGTTGCCAACCAGAAGGGTGGCGTCGGCAAAACTACGACTGCCATCAACCTTGCCGCCTCACTCGCCGCCGCCGAGGTCAACACGCTGTTGGTGGACTGCGATCCGCAATCGAACTCAACCAGCGGGCTGGGTCTAACAAAAGATCCGGAGCGGCTCAGCATCTATGACGTCATAATGGGCGTGACCTCCGCCGAGGAGGCGTTGCAGCTCACGGCGCTCGAACAGCTATGGCTGATCCCGTCGCACAAGAACCTGATCGGGGCGAACATTGAACTGGTGGCGGCGGAGCGGCGCGAGCATCGGCTGCGCGATGCTCTGGCCGGTCTGCTCGAACGCTTTCAATTCGTCGTCCTCGACTGTCCGCCTGCGCTTGACCTGCTTACGCTGAATGCGCTGGTTGCCGCCGATGGCGTGCTGATCCCGATGCAGGCGGAGTACTTTGCGTTGGAGGGGGTGTCCGAGTTGCTGGACACCATCGAGCGGATACGGGCGGAGTTGAATCCTGCTCTGGCGGTTGAGGGCGTAGTGATCACCATGTTCGATGAGCGGACCAACCTGGCGCAGCAGGTGGCGGAGGAGTTGCGGAAATATTTTGGAGAGAAGTTGTGCACGACGACGATTCCGCGAAACATACGTCTGGCGGAGGCCCCGAGCCACGGGCTTCCGGCGCTGATGTATGACGTGCGGTCGCGGGGGGCGGAGAGCTACATACGTTTGGCGAAGGAGATTTTGGACCGGCAGGCGGGGCGGGCGGTGAGCGGACCGGAAGCCGCATAGATTTATCGATATAAATATTTATGTATATCGATATATTACTTAAAGCCCGGCAATGGAACAAAGGAGCTGAGATCTCGGGTAATCGCTGTTTCCCTGAGGGCGTAGGGGTCCTTCGACTCCGCCGCGCCATGCGCTTCGCGCGTGGCGTGGCTGCGCTCAGGATGACAATTTCTCCTGAGGGTTTTTGAAGAGAGGAATACTTGATGACTACATCCCATGCGGCAGTGGATAAGGCTGCAGAGAAGACTGGGGCTGAGAAGGTTCACGAAAAACTGGCGGAGAAGCGGCGGGCTTTGGGTAGGGGGCTGGAGTCATTGTTGCCGGGGCCGCGAGTTGTGCCTGCGGGGCCCACCCTTCCGCAAAGTACGCGGAAGGATGGGGCACCCGCCGTCGCGAGCTCTCAGCTCTCAGCTCTCGGTTCTCAGCAAACAAACTTTCCCTCGGTTCTGGAGTCAACGCCGGAGGGCTCGGCGGCACACGAGACACTGATGGAGTTGCAGGCCTCGGATTCGGGGCAGACTTCGGATCGAACATCAGATCGAACCTCTGATCGAACTCCGGATGGGGAGACGGTGTTTTTTCTGGAGGTGGATCGGATCGATGAGAATCCTTACCAGACTCGCCGGGAGTTCGATCAGGAAGCACTCAAGGAACTGGCACGTTCGATCGAAGTGCAAGGAGTGTTGCAGCCGGTGGTGGTGCGTCCGGGGAAGGAGGGGCGGTTCATCCTGGTTCTGGGCGAGCGGCGGTTGCGCGCTTCGATGATGGCGGGGAAGACGACGATCCCGGTGATCATGAAGCGGGTTTCGGAGCAGCAGGCGGCGGAGATGACGCTGGTGGAAAACCTGCAGCGTCAGGACCTGAATTGCATCGAGCAGGCGGAGGCGTTCTCAAACTTGAGCAAACAGTTCAAGCTTACGCAGGAGGAGATTGGGAAGCGGGCGGGCATTTCGCGGGAGCAGGTATCGAATTACATGCGGCTGCTGCTGCTGCCGGAACTCGTGATCGGCGCGCTGCAGAAGGGAAGGTTGACATACAGCCACGCGCGAACGCTGTTGCAGCTGCGGGATAACGTCCAGATCTGGAAGTACGCGCAAAGGGCGATGGATGAAAAGATGTCGGTGGCGAAGCTGGAGGATGTGGTGTTCGGGTTGAGCGCGCCGAGCGGACTGGGCCAGCCGAAGAAGGAAGGAGGCGGGGCGCGGTGGGTGGATCCGAATGTGAAGGCGGCGCAGCGGTCGCTGGAGGAAGTGCTGGGGATGCGGGTGCGGATCCGGGACCGGCATGGGAGGGGGAAGATACTTATTGAGTACGCGACTTTGGAGGATTTTGATCGGGTGGTACGGATGTTGAAGGGGAAGTGAGGGGCCCTATTTTTTGTTGGCTGCAGCTGGTGTTCTTGACTCGTCTTTTGCGAGGCCAGTCTCCAAGTACTTTACGCACAACTCTTGCAAATCAATTTCACGCTCCACCGCCTTCATCTTGAGTCTCTTCTTCAGTTCCCTCGGAAACTTTTGGAGGCTAAGCACGCACCGCCCTTCGGGGTCAGTCATAACGTTGCTGATTTACCTCCATTGGTAACATTACATACATTATGTAAATATTTTAAATTGTTAATATAGCATACTTAATTTACATTATACAAATCATATATATTGAATAAATAATTTGCACAGCATAAGCTATTGACAATATGAACGCAGGATATATTATTCGCAATAGGTAGATGTTGTAGGTGCTTGACGCTACCCACATGATGTTGGATAGGCCTTGGATTTAGAGGCTTGCGGAAGAGTGATTTCCGTACTAGAAATTTCGGCAGCGCCGATATAAGATTCGGCGTCTATTAGTTGGGCCACCCCAGGCTCAGCCGTGAAAGGCGATCCCTATGGCCACCGCGACAGCGCCCCGAAACGACGTGTATTTTTCCATCCTTTCCGGAAGGGCTCTGACTGCGCTTGCAGATCTAGCGGCAGACCCATCTGCCTGGAGCGAACGCATTCAGAAGGACCTTGAAAGCGGCGTGGAGTATTGCCAGGCTATTCGTGCCTACCAGCCTACCCCCGCTGGAGGCCGGGTCGGAGGGGAGCAGGCCCTGAGACGTTTGGCGACCCAAGCCGACGACAATCTGGATTCGCCAGCGGGGCGTCTGGCTTCAGACTGCAAGAAAGTCGAGGCGCTGTTGCATGAGTTGCTTGCCAAGTCCCGCAAGCCGGAGCCGGGAGAGCTGCTCGCCGCGATCAAATTCTTCGTTAAGGATGTGGGTTCCCTGGGCTCTTGATCTGACTGACTGCCCATGATGGCAAAGCCCGAATCGCATGATAACAACGAAGCCCTGGAACGGCGGCGGGTTCTATACCTTTTGGGCGAGGGCGTCGAAAAACTGGTTCGGCTGCGGCAAGTTCTCGCGCGTCAGCAAGTTTTTGTCAGGGCCGAACACAAAGAGTCCGAATACGCCAACGTCATAAGCCCTCTTTTGCATGTGCTTGCTGATCAAGCCGAAAGGCTGAGTATAAATTCCGACCGTATTGCGTCGTTTATCAGCGGCAAGTCTAGCGAGGAGCAACGGACGGCCCTGGCAGGGATCATTCAAACGGTTATCAACGTGGTTCTAACGCTTCATGAGCTCCTCGTCCTCCTGCCGCGTGAGGCACCTGAGCCGCAGGTCTTTCTTGTGCTGCAGGACTGTTTCAAAGACGAATGGCGACACACCTCAGTAATAATGACTAACGCACTCAGTTCCTATGAATACCGTATTGAGGACGTTTTGGAGAAGCTTGAGGACATTGGGCAGCATGAGCTGATACATTGGAGGGGTCTATTGAAAGGGTTCACTCGCGCTGGGAGCGTCCTTGCCCAGGCGTTTGTTGACAGAGATAATCCGCTGTCGTGGGCGGTGCTGGCACACGAGTACGGGCACGCGCTGGATGAGGCCCGGGGAATTTCCAGGCAGATAGTCCATGGCGATCAGGCAGTAGCCGAGAAAGATTCCAAAAAGGACCCCCAGGTTAAGTGGATTTCGGAGGTTTTTGCTGACTTTGTCGCAGCACGTGTCTTGGGCCCCGCTTCCCAGATTCCAGTACTGCTGCTCGAAATGAGTCGACCGTTAGCGAGGGCCTCCGATGAAGCACAAACTCACCCTCCAACTAGTTTAAGGCTTGGGCTGGTGCGCGAATACCTGAAGCAACTCAATGTCGGCGTGGACGACTTCGAGAAGGTTTTCGAGGTATATGAGTTTGACTACGCCCAAAAACTTTTGGCCCTAGATCATGGAACGAGAGAAGAAAAACAGGCTCGCGGAGGCGGTTGGCGTGTTCCTACGGTCTAACTTTGCGACAATTGCCTCTAGGGTGAACTCACTCCGTCTGCGTCCTTTTGGAAGTCAGCAGCTAGAGCATGCCAAGGCGTTGCAGAAGAAACTGCAATCCGACCTTCCTATCTCATGTCGACGGGAATCCTCCGACGCCGACATCTTGGGAAGATTGAATTCGCTGGCGGAGTCCAAGCCCACGCGAGACCAAGTCTACGACGTCCTTTCCGAGTTCAATGAAACGTCTGCTGCGAGCTCTGAAATTCTAACGGCAGGTTGGCTGCACAAGATCTCTAGCTTCGAGGAATACTTGAAAAGGAGCTTTCCAGAGGCGGGTTCTTCGCGGAACGTAGATCTCGGTGTCTACGACCGGTACTTAGTTAGGGTGGACGAGCTGCTCCTGAAGTCTCTTGAATTGGCGGCTATTCGGACCTAAAATCGCGACTTGGTAATTAGAGATGCTTCTTTCCGAAATTGACGTTGCGAAGCGGCTTGTTGACCCCGACGATAATAAACGGCTGGTCATAACCCCGATTATTAATGCTAGAGAGCAGTTCGGACCCTCGTCCTTCGATGTCCATTTAGGGACGGATTTTCGTCGGCTTGAGAATATAAATCGCTCTAGCATAATTTTGGGTGAGGAGTTCTCCATAGAAGACGAGGCCTACTACACGAAGAAGGTGGTACTGTCGGCTCGACACAGCGTCTTTCTTCACCCGGGCGAGTTTGTGTTGGCATCTACGCTTGAGTATTTCTTGTTCCCGGATGACCTCGCTGGCAGGATCGAAGGAAGGAGTTCATGGGGGAGACTTGGTCTTTTGGTACATGCGACAGCAGGGTTCGTCGATCCGGGTTTTGCTGGTGCTCTGACATTTGAGCTGAGTAATGTGGGGCGGCTACCAATCGAATTGAAAGCCGGCCTGCGACTCGGACAGGTTTGCTTTTTTCAGATGTCTCAATCAAGTTTGATCCCCTATGCAAAGAAACATCGTGCGAAGTACTTGGGCGCTCCCGGGGTTCAGGGCAGCCGCGCCCATGCCGATCCTGAAATGAAGAAGAGAACATCATAGATTTTGGAGCGGAAACCTCTATAGTACACTAAAAATACCTTGACAGTAAGGATATTTGGTGTATATTTGGTGTATATTCCGAGGGGGTTGAGAGCAACATGCCGAAGCTTACGGTTGAATTTAACGACAAAATGAACGAAATATTGGAGCAACTTGCGGAGGAAAAAGGAACAACCAAAGTTGATGTCTTACGGCGAGCAGTCGCTCTCTACAAGTACCTCGACGGAGAGCAGAAGGACGGCAGAGTCTCGATTACACGGGACAATACCATCGTCAAGGACATTGTGCTGCCATGAACGAGCGGGAGCAAGTACAACCAGGTGAAATTCTGCAAGAAGCGCTGGGTACTCGAGCTCCTGGGCGGGATTGGGTTCGGCAACTGGAACCGCTGCAACGGGTCGGCCTCTGGCTGGCCCTTGCTTTTTTTGCGTACATCCTCATCGCAACCGGTACGATTTTTTTCGTGTCCTTCCGCTGTATCCAGCTTCCGCCCTTCCCGACGCCCCCAATAAATTCGGGGGATCCTGCGCAATACAAAGCTCTCGTCGACGCTTATAAGCAATCCGGTGAGGTCTATCAGCAGATGGCTAAGCTACAGGTCGAACGTGCGACGCAACTCTTCCAGCTAGTTGTGGCATCTACGATTCTCCCGGTCTTTAGCGCCATACTTGGCTATATCTTCGGCTCGAAGAAGTCCGGAGAGTGACGTGCTTCCGCTTTTCCCAGCGCTGAAGCACTGGGCTATGCTCGGTTGCCCCTCCGGGGCTGGATTCTAGAGCCTACCCTGAAAACAAGCGCGTTATCGCAGCGGTGAACCCCTCCACCCCGTCACGCCAAAGCCGGGCGTGCTGGGGACCCGGCGCTGCGCCACCCAAAAGCAAACGCAGCGTGAGCCCTTCCCCCACGAAAACGTTGTAAGCTAACCGGCATGATTCTGGTCACCAATCACGGAGCGGTCCGGGAGCTGCGGCTGAATCGTCCTCCGGTTAATGCGCTTAATCTGGAACTGATGGCGGCCTTGCGGCTGGCTGTTGAAGCGGCTCCGCATGACGGGGTCCGAGCATTGGTTCTTTCGGGGGCGCCGGGCAGGTTCTCGGCTGGGCTGGATGTGCCTTTGCTGCTTGGATTGGATCGCGGCGGCATCGCTGCGCTTTGGCGGGAACTTTATTCTCTGATGAAAGCGCTGGCTGCTTCGCCGATTCCGATTGCTGCCGCTATTACTGGTCATGCTCCTGCGGGCGGAACGGTGCTGCCTTTGTTTTGCGATTGGCGAGTGGGGGCTCAGGGAGACTTCAAGCTTGGGCTCAGCGAAGTGCAGGTGGGGATTGCTTTGCCTCCGATTATTCTTTCTGCTTTGCGGCGGCAGGTCGGACCGCGGCTGGCGGAACGGCTGGGGGTTGCAGGGTTGCTGATCTCGCCGCAGGAGGCTTTGAGCGTTGGATTGGTGGATGAAGTGGTTCCGCCGGAGCGGGTTGTTAGCCGCGCTTTGGAATGGTGCTCCGCGTTGCTGGCGCTTCCCTCCGAAGCTATGGCGGTTGCGCGCCGGAATGCCCGCGCTGACTTGGCCGGTCTCTTTGACAACTTTGAGGCGGAACTTGAGGCCGTCAGCGACTCCTGGTGGAGGCCTCAGACGCAGGAGGTTCTGCGTCGCTTGGTGGAGCGGCTGGGGAAAAGAGCGGGGTAGTACGGTGCCGCGGAAGAGGTATTCTCCGCCTCGCCTCCTTACCTCAGGTGGCTAAAGCCAGATGAAAACAATCCGTTATCGCAGCGGTGAACCGCTGCGCCGCCCACAATCACGAGCAACCCAAGGGGGATGGTGCTTGGAATCCCACCCTTGTGCACAGAACGCGCAAGGATGGGGCACCCGCGTGCACGTTTTGGTTCGGAGACATCAAAGTCACGGGCAAGAGCAAGATCAAGGGCAGCGGGCGAGGGCGCCCGCTCTACACAAGCTTCACTTATTTTGGCATCAGTTCGGCCACGGTCAGCTCGTCGGCTTTTCGCAATTCTGGGAACAGCCACGTCCAGGTGGCGATCACCAGCAGCGTTCCTACTCCTCCGAGGACAACTGCGGGAACGGTTCCGAACCATTGGGCGGTTAGGCCGGACTCGAATTCTCCTAACTCGTTCGACACTCCTATGAAGAGCATGTCTACGGCGCTGACTCGGCCTCGCATTTCGTCGGGTGTGGCGACCTGGACCAGGGTGGCGCGGATGATCACGCTTACCATGTCGGCGGCTCCGGTCAGAAAGAGCGCTATTAGCGACAGGATCAGGCTGTGGGAGACTCCGAAGACTATGGTCAGCACGCCGAACGCGGTCACGGCTAACAGCATGACCGGGCCGGCGTGGCGGCGGATGGGGTAGTGCGCTACTGCTATCGCCATTAGGGCGGCGCCTACTCCGGGAGCGCTGCGAAGCAGGCCCAGGCCCCAGGGACCGGTGTGCAGGATTTCTTTGGCGTAGATGGGCAGCAGGGCTACGGCTCCTCCTAAGAGGACGGCGAACATGTCGAGCGAGATGGAACCGAGGACCAGCTTCTTCGCCCAGATGAAATGAAAACCGGCTAACACGGTGCGCAGGCTGATGGGCTCGCGTTTGTTCGTTCCACCCGCCCGTTCTTTCTCCGGAGATTTGGGACGGGGATGGATGCGCACGGTGAGGATGGTGGACAGGATGGAGACGGCTACGGCTATGGCATAGACGGCGTCGGGACCGCGGAAAATGGCGTATGCGATACCGCCGATGGCGGGGCCGGCGATGGTGGCTATTTGGAAGGTGCTGGCATTCCACGCCACCGCGTTCGAGAAATGTTCTTCGGGAACCAGCTGTGGCAGGATGGCGCGGCTTACGGGAAAGCTGAAACTGCGGGTGACTCCTACCAACGCCAGAACGGCATAGATCAGGTGAACCGAGTGCGGGGCGCGCCAACTGATGGCCAGCAGAAGCGCCGAGCAGAGACCGTAGGCGGCATAGCAAGAGGTCAGGAGTTTGCGGCGGTCGAGGAGATCGGCGGCGTGTCCGGCGAAGAGGAAGAGGATGAAGCCAGGAGCGAATTGGGCCAAGCCTACGTAGCCGAGATCCAGTGGGCGCCTGGTGATTTCGTAAACTTGCCAGCCTACGGCTACGGATTGCATCTCCAATGCGACTACGATCAGGAATCGCGCGACGGTGTAGGCGACGAAGTTGGGATGGGTGAAGGCTACTCGGCCGGCTAGGCGGGGGTCTTGGGTGGTGAGCATTCTTTATTACTTTGCCACAGAAATAGCTCTCAGCTGTCAGCTCTCAGGAAGATCTCTTCGGCCCGGCTTTCAGGTCGCCAGTCTACTTTCGGTTAATTAAGGAGGCTACATAGCCGGCGCCGAAGCCGTTGTCGATGTTTACCACGCTTACGTTGGAGGCGCAGGAGTTCATCATTCCCAACAGCGCGGCCAGGCCTTTGAAAGCTGCTCCGTAACCTACGCTGGTGGGAACGGCGATCACTGGGACTCCTACGAGGCCGCCTACTACGCTTGGGAGCGCGCCTTCCATGCCGGCGCAGACTATGATCACTCGGGCTTTGGTCAAGGATTCGCGATGGGCCAGGAGCCGGTGGATGCCGGCTACTCCTACGTCGTAGATGTGCTGGACGTTGTTCCCCATCAGTTCGGCAGTGACTACGGCTTCTTCAGCTACGGGGATGTCGCTGGTTCCAGCAGAGACGACTACGATTACACCTTTGCCGTGTTTCTTGCGATCGCGCTTGAGGACGATGGCGCGCGCCAAGGGACGAAATTCCGTTTGGGGCACGGCGGCTGCTACGGCGGTGTACTGTTCTTCGGTGGCTCGCGTGGCTAGCACGTTGCCGCCTTGGGCGGCTAAGCGTTGGAAGATCTCGGCTACCTGGTGGGGCGTTTTTCCTTGGGCGAAGATCACCTCGGGCATGCCTTGGCGGAGGGCGCGATGATGGTCCAGTTTGGCGAAGCCCAGGTCCTCGAAGGGCAGGTGGCGGAGGCGCTCGACGGCTTCGTCGGGGGAGATGCGCTTCTTTCGGACTTGTTCGAACAGCTTGCGGAGGGCTGCGGGGTTCATGGGCGCAGTGGTCATTGTAGACGGTGACGCCAAGGGCGGTGGGTGCGGAGAGAAGCTTTGGACCTCTGGAGGCACTGAAGAACGCGGGAAGGGCGCTGGGGGAGGCACACTTGCTCTTGAAAGATCAAATGTTTTCAGTCACTTACTTAGATTACTCCAGTGGTTCTATGGCCCTTGGATAGATTGCTCTGGTTCCCTGGCTCGCCCTATACTGGCGGTACTCTGGTTCTGGATTCTCTGGCAGGTGCTCAGGTAGGTACGCCGTGGCGTAAGTGTGTCCGTTGGCCGTATCTCAAACCCTATGCTTAGACGCCTGCAAAACGCGCTGATGGCCGGCTTGACTGCGATCTCCTTTCTTTCCACTGTGTTTTCGACTCTCTCCGCGCGTGCGCAATCGGGCGGAATCGCCGCGACCACAGACGATTCCGGCCGCAGGGTCTTTGTGAACGGTGACGGGCCCTCCCCAATTCGCAGGCCCGACACGGCGGGGACAGGGCGATCCGGCCTGATGTATTGGAGCGTGACCGACCACCGCTTCAAGCCGGTTCCCACGAGTGGAGCGGTAATGCGGGCGGCGCGCTCGGCGGCTTCGGAAGTCAACACCTACCTCGACGGCCGAGCGCAGAGTCATCAGACCCTTAACCGTGCCTTTACTCAACAGGATATCGACGCTGCGATTGATGCGGCGGCGGCCCGGCACAATGTGGATCCGAACCTGGTGCGGTCGGTGGTCAAGGTGGAATCGAATTTCAATCCCAATGCGGTATCACGCAAGGGCGCCATGGGACTGATGCAGCTGATGCCTTCGACGGCGCGGTCGCTGAATGTTTCCAATCCATTTGACCCGCAACAAAATGTCGACGCCGGGGTTAGGCATCTAAGGAAGTTGCTGGACAGCTATGGGGGCAACGTTCGGCTGAGCCTGGCGGCCTACAACGCCGGGCCGGGAGCGGTGGCCCGGAGCGCGGGGGTTCCGCATTTCAGGGAAACGCAGGACTACGTGCGGCGGATTACGAACTTGTATAACGGCGGTGGCGAACCGGGATCGTACGTGGTGGGCGGGCCGGCGCACGAGCCGATTCATGTGCAGCGCGATGCTCGGGGTGTGTTGAACATCAGCAATACGGAGTAGGCGAAAGCAGTTCTCAGTTCTCAGTGCCGCCGGATTTAATACTGAGAACCGGGAACTGAGAACTATGACTTAACGATTTAGCGATTCAGTGAGTTAAGTGAAGACCCAGGCTTCTACGACCCTAAATCGAGGCGGGCGCGGCTTTCGCCTTGGCGCAGTGTTTCTACTTGCGCTGCTGCCGCTGGTCTCCGCTTCGGGCCGCGTCCGCCACAACGATTCCTGGGCCCGCCAACAATTCGCCAAGGCGGAGCGCATGCGGGAGGCGCTTAACGGGCGCCCGGCAGGCGAGCGCACCCGCCATGAATATCAGCGCGTGATCGATTGCTACCGCCGCGTTTACTTTGGCTCTCCGGCATCGTCGAAGGCGGACCCCAGCGTGGTGGCGACTGCCGAATTGATGGTGGAGATGGGGCGTCGTTTTGACGACAACAAGATTCTGCGCGGAGCCGTTGAACAGTACCGCTTTTTGCGCAAGGAATATCCGGGCAGCAAATACCGCTTCGATGCCTTGTTTACGATCGGCGAGATTTATAAGGACGATCTGAACGATCCGGAAGAGGCGCGGACGACGTTCGAGATTTTTGTACATCGCTATCCGCACAACCGTTTGGCCGACGATGCGCGCGCTGCGGTCAAGGAAATTGATGCCGAGGCGGACGGGATGGAGCACACGGCGCAGAAGGCGGCGCGCAAGCAGCGGTCTTTGAGTCCCAACGACAACGATGCGGCGGAACCCGCAAATGCCGCGAGCGCCCGCCGCAGCGGCTTGCCGCGCGTCACCGGGGTCCGGCACTGGTCCACGCCCGACTACACGCGCGTCGCCATTGACGTCGAACAGGAAGTGAAGTTCGGTTCGCAGCGTATTTCGCATCCCGACCGCATTTTTTTCGACCTGCGCGATACCCGGCTGGCTTCGACCCTGGTGGGCAAGACGTTCGACGTCGATGATGGCTTTCTGAAGAAAATCCGGGTGGCGGAGTTTCAGCCGGGACGCACGCGGATTGTGCTGGAAGTGGACGATCTGGCGAGTTACGACGCGTTCCTGCTGCCCGACCCGTACCGGCTGATTATCGATATTCACGGCAAGGGAAGCCGGGCGAACGTGGTTTCCAAGTCAGACACGGCGAAGGCCGCGGCGGCTTCCCCGGAATCGGACGACGACGCGAGCGAAGCGGCGGTGTCGGGCGAAGGCTCGAAATCGGCGGGACGGAAAGCGCAGCAGGAATCCGGCAAGGATAAAGATAAAGCGGTCGCTCAGGAAGCTGGCTCGTCGAAATCCGGGCTTGTCGAAACGGACCTGCCGGCTGAGGACGCCAGCGCGGATGCCAAGGCGGCCGCCCCCGCGAAGCCAGCGAGTGGCCACGGTGTCATCAAAACAACGGTTGCGGTCCAAGGGTCGAACCGCAGGATTCCGAAGACGATTGTCGAAGCGGACCAAAGTCCGAACGACAAAGCTCCAGCGACGGTGTCCAGGCTGGGGCACGATAGGATTCGCCCCGAGGTGACTGGGGGTGCTGACGTGGCTAAGGGGGATTCATCGGCTTCGCCATCCTCGCCGTCTCTTTCTTCGTCTTCGTCACTGCACCGGAAGAAGTCCCGGTCTGCCGCGCCGGCGGTGGCGAGTGACACGGCGGACCTTCATCTCGACGCTCCGGAGTCGCGGGAAGCGCGTCCTACCGCGGCGGGCGACCGGTCGTTGACGCGCGCGTTGGGTTTGAAGATTGGCAAGATTGTCATTGACGCCGGTCACGGGGGCCACGATACGGGCACGATTGGTCCGAACGGTCTGCAGGAAAAGGACGTAGTTCTCGACGTGGCCAAGCGTCTTGGCCGTTTGCTGGAAACGCGGCTGGGCGCCGAAGTCATCTACACGCGCCGGGACGACACTTTCATTCCACTCGAAACCCGCACCGCAATTGCGAACCGGGAGCGGGCGGATTTGTTTATCTCGATCCACGCTAATTCGAGCCGCGACGCGGATGCGCGCGGCGTCGAAACCTACTACCTGAATTTCACTTCATCGCCGGAGGCGCTGGAAGTGGCGGCGCGCGAAAATGCGGTTTCGGAGAAATCGATCCACGAACTGCAGGACCTGGTGAAGAAGATCGCGCTGAAAGACAAGATCGACGAATCGCGCGAGTTTGCCGGCGACGTGCAGGAATCGCTCTATGGAGGCCTGGCGCTGAACAACGCCGGCGTCCGCAATCGCGGGACCAAGAAGGCGCCGTTCATTGTGCTGATCGGGGCGAACATGCCTTCGATTCTGGCGGAGATTTCATTCGTGTCGAATCCTACCGACGAGCGCAAGCTGGAAACCTCAGAGCACCGGCAGCGCATTGCCGAGTCGCTTTATCGGGGCGTCTCCAAGTACGTCAATGGGTTGAGTGGGGTGAAGGTGGCGAGCAAGATCGACAAACACGAAGGGCAGTGAAGAAGGGCGGGCGGAGTGCAGCCCCCAAAGAGTTTCGTAGCGGCCTCTGAAGCGCTGGGTTATTTTCGTTGACCCCTTGGGCGCTGCATGGCTGTCAAACCAGCGAATCAGCTTCTCGTCAAACTCGTCCGGACTGGCGCCGACTGCGCCACAGTGACCTGCGTGGGGAACTTCCCACAAAATGACCGCTGAATTGCGGGCTGCGATCAACCGGGAATGACGTATTGGGATGTTGCGATCGCTTTGCCCATGAATCAGAAAGACCGGGACTGTGGTCGCGGCGACGGCGTTGTCGGGCGAGACCCGTTCGAAGTCGAGTTTGTACTTCCATCTCGTGTAAACAAATGCGAACTCGAGAATCGGGCGCAGCGCCGTGCGTCCGAGCCAGGGACCGGTGTGGAAGAACTGGCCAACGCGGTCGTAGCCGATTTCGCGGAAGCTGGCAAACGGCGATTCAGCGGCTACGGCGCAGAAACGTGTTTCGGATTGCAACGACTGCAACAACAGCGCCGCTCCCATGGACTCGCCCAGACCGAAAATGCATTCGGGATGGCCGTTCTGTTCGAGCCAATCGATCCATCGATGGATGTCATCGGATTCCAGCAGCCCAAAAGTAGCCAAGTCTCCGCCACTAGCTCCGTGCGCCCGCGCGTCCGGAAGAAGGACGATGAAGCCGCGGCTTAGGAGCAACTCCGCATAGCCGGTCATCCCGATGCGGTTATCGCCGAGACCGTGCAGCAGAATCACAGCATTCCCGTTGTTGGTGCGCGGGCGTATATTCCAGGCGCGCAGGGCTACGCCATCCCGCGCAGCGATGTTGATGTCAGTCATTTCGGCGTCATGGAGGCGTGCCATTTCATGCGCCTCCATTGCATCGTCCGAAGACGGGGTGCGTCGGCCGGGATGCAGGGTGGCCTCGGCCAGGAACGCTCCCGCCATTGCTGAGAGTGCCAGAAACCCCAGCAGGCAGGCGACGCTAAGTCTTTGGAAAAACTTGGTTCCCATCGAAAGGTGGTACGCGATTCCCCTGCGACAGGTTCCAGAAAGGGCTTGGATTCAGGTCACTACTTGGTCAGTTGCCGCGCTGGTGGCTGGTTTCATTCATCAGATATTAACCTTGCCATGGCAATTTCCTGCTACACTTGGCACCCTTGCCGTTGCAAACGCGGTGGCATCTACGACCCAATCTGAAATCCCCAGGAGATCACATCTATGAAGAGAAGAGCTTTGGTCATTGCTGGCTGTTTGGCCCTCGCGACGAGCGCAGCCATAGCCCAGGAAGGCGCTGTGCCCACGGGCATTCCGCGCCTGGATCACGTTTTCGTGATCATGATGGAGAACCACGGATACAGTCAGATCCTGAAGAATCCGAACGCGCCGTTCATCAACAAATACGCACAGACGGCGAACCTGGCGACCAACTACTTCGCGGTTGCCCATCCGAGCTTGACGAATTACCTCGAAGTAGTCGGCGGCTCGAATTTTGGCGTACTCAGCGATAACGCGTCCGACTGGCACAATGCGACCTGCATGACCAACCTGGCGACGGGCGTGGCCGACACGGACAATCCGCCATCGGGGCCGATTTGCCCGATCACGGGCAGCGGCACGGACGCAGCGACTCCGGCGATTGACATGACGAACGAGACGCAAGGTCCCCCGGGCGATATCAACATCGACGGAACCGCCTCGTATCCCGCGGTGACGACGACGCTGGGCATCACGATTGCCGAACAACTGGTGACGGCGGGGAAGACCTGGAAGTCGTACCAGGAAAACATATCAGCGAATCCGGACAAGGTGAATTACAGCGATGGCGTTTTCACGAACCTTACGGATTTCACGAAAATCAAGCCGGTTCTGAATCCGCCGCTTACCAACAGCGACATCGTTCAACTGTATGCGGCGAAGCACAACCCGTTCGTGTACTTCCAGGACATTCAACAAGGGAATACTCCGCAGCTCAGCTACTCGCAAATGGCGGATTTTGAAGGCTCGAATGGGTTGTACGCAGACCTGCGGTCGGGCAAAGGTCCCAACTTCTCGTTTATTGCTCCGAACCAGTGCAATGACCAGCACGGACGCGGCAACGCGGGCCCTTTCTGTCTTTACGATCCGAACGATAACGGCGGCCAGGCGGGTTTGAATCCAGCGCTCATTCAACTGGGCGACCATACCGTGCAGAGGATCGTGTCGGCGATCCACAGTTCGCCGGTTTGGACGAACGGCAGCCACACTGCGATCGTGGTGGTTTGGGATGAGAACGACTACAGCGTGTCGCCGATCACGAATCAGGTGGTCACGATTGTGGACACGAACTACGGCGTGCATCCGGTTCAGAGTGGGCAGTTTTATACCCACTTTTCTCTGCTGCGTTCGCTGGAGGGCGGGTTGGGTTTGCCCTGCCTGAACCATGCTTGCGACGCGAGCACGGCGGCGATGGCCGATCTGTTCGCTGCGAAGTAAGACGAGCCGCAGGAACGGATGTTTTGGGCCGGGCGAGGAGCCCGGCTCTTTTTCTGTCCTTCAATTCAGATGTGGGAAGTTTCATTATCGAATCTAGGAGACCCGTCAAGTACAGGGCCCTAGCCTCAATCCCGCGCCAGTGGAAACTTTCCGGGCCAGCCGGTAGTCTAATTCGGTGGGATCGGTGCGCCTGTTTTCTCGAATGAAATTCTCTCGACAGCTATTCGTTGTCTTCTTTGTTTTTTGCGGGCTTGCTTGCGCCACCGCTTTTGCAGCCGAGCCGCCCACGCCGGCAGCGGTCTCTGCGGCGGCGGTGCTTCCCAGCGAGTTTGCGGGCTGGCAGATCAAAGGCGCGGTTGCGAGGAGTGACGATCCCGCGGCCGCCGATGCGGCGAACGCGCCCGTGCTGAAGGAGTACGGGTTCCAGCGGTTGGAGCAGGCGGCCTACACGCGGGACGACGGGCGCCATCTGGCAATCAAGGCGGCGGTGTTTGCCGATGCCAGCGGGGCTTATGGGGCGTTCACCTACTACTACTCTGAAGAAATGGGGCAGGAGACCATTGGCGGGCAGGCGGCTTTTCTGAATAACCGCGTGGTGTTCTATCAGGGCAACGTGCTGGTGGATGCGGTGTTCGACCGAATGAGCGTGATGTCCGCATCGCAAATGCGGCAACTGGCCGGACTGCTGCCGCAGGCCGAGGGCAACAAGGCCAACCCGCCTTCGCTGCCCACGCGGCTTCCGAAGGGGGCCGACAAGAATCTCGAAAAGAATACGACAAAGTACATTCTGGGGCCGGTCGCGCTGGATCGTGTGGGAGCGCCATTGCCTTCCGCGATGGTGGATTTCAAGTCGGGCGCGGAAGTGGTGCTAGGAAAGTATGCGGCGAATGCGGGCGATGCGACGCTGATGCTGATCGAATATCCGACACCGCAGATTGCCGCCGAGCGGTTGCGCCAAATTGACGCCTCGCACCAGATCACGCAGCAGCAGCCGGGGGTGGCGTCGATTGTCGATGTAGGTCCGTTCTTCGACACGCGGACCGGGCCGATCCTGGTGATCGCGGCGGGACCGCTTTCCAAAAGCGAAGCGCGATCGCTGATGTCGTCGATCAGCTACGAAGCCGATGTCACGTGGAACGAAAACACCTATGTGAGCAAGAAGGACAATCTGGCGAATTTTCTGTTCAACGCGATTGTCCTCTGCGGGATTGTGGTCGGATTGGCGCTGGTGGCGGGCGTAGCTTTTGGGGGCTTGCGACTGCTGGTAAAGCGGGTTTTTCCCGACTCCGTGTTTGATCGCCGGGAGAGCATGGAATTCATCGCGCTGCACCTGGAGGACGAGGCCCGTCCGGTGCCTCGGGAGCGGTAAGTAGCTCAATCGAATGTTGTTAGCGCGGGAAAGAAGCGTTTTTGGCGCATTTTGAGCCAGTTTGGCGACTTGTGGACATATCTTGCAAGTTGTTGAAAATAAGACTATTTAAGTCATAAATTTTGCTTGACAGTGCGCTTTTGAGGCTCATAAGATTCCCGCAGAAAGTTCTGATGGATGAAACCTCCGTTGGGACTATTCTCCCTTGAAAGAAAAGGCCGCCCAAGTTGCCGGGTGGCCTTTTCGTTTTGGAGAGCAGTTCTCAGTTCCCGGTTCTCAGTTCTCAGTAAAAACCGGAACGTGGTTATCCGACTGACATCTGAGAAACGGGAAACTGAGACCTTATTTCGGAACTGTTGAGTGTTGGCACCCGTACAATACAGTGGACAAGAGTCCGGGCTTGGGAGGAGACGCGATGTTTTGCGATCAATGCGGAGGGCAGTTGCAAGCGGGCGATGCACGCTGCGGACGTTGCGGCAAGACGGTGCTCGGACTGATCGAGCTGCGGCGCAGCCGGGTCCGCGAACATGTCCGGCTGGTGGGCATTTTGTGGATGGCGTATTCGGCCTTGCATGTGGTGGCAGGCTTGGCTCTGCTGATTGTTGCGCAAGTGATCTTCGGCCGGCTGAGCGGCGGGATCCATATTCCTAACGGCCCGCCGCCCGAGGTCACGGTCTGGCTGCGGCCCTTGCTCAGCCTGATCGGATGGTTGATTTTGGCGAAGGCTGCGGCCGGGTTTTTCGCCGGATGGGGCTTGCTGCAGCGGGAGGGCTGGGCACGGGTGGTAGCTCTGGTGATGGGCTTCATCGCACTGTTGAACGTTCCGATCGGGACGGCGCTCGGCATCTACACGCTTTGGGTGCTGTTGCCCACGCAATCCGATGAGGAGTACAAAGCGCTGGCCCAGGCCGCGTAGCGCGGCGTTACGTCGGGTTGTCGGGCCCGATTGCAGGAAACGCAGACGGGTCTTAGAATTGAAATACGGAATCCAAAGCAGTCCGACGTAGCTCAGTGGTAGAGGATTCCGTCCCCCACTGGGGTGCCATTCCTTAACTCTTCTACACAAGTTAATCTTCGTAATTGAGCGGGCTTCGGGGGAGGGCTGCTCGACTGGCGTCCCATGACTCTTTGAGCCTTGGGGCGTTTTGTTTTGGAGTCGGATCAGAGATGAACCCAACTGGGAATGGGCCCAATGCTCAGTAGTAATTTCTTGACCGAATTCAAGCGAGCTACGGAAGTGAAGTGGCATGAGCGACCGATCAATCCCAACATTTATGGGTTTCAGTTTCAGCAGGGCACGCGTTGGAATCCGGGGCTATCCGAGGAGAAAATTGCAGAGTACGAGAACACTCTTGGCGTGCGGTTCCCGTATGATTTCCGAGCCTTTCTCCGGGCGATGAACGGAACCGATCTCCCGACCCTGAATATATATGGCTATCGCCCTGAGCCGCCGCATACATCGGTTGGGGTTTACTCATACCCACGAGACGTAGAACTCATCAAACATCTGATGAAAGAAGTGCGCGAAAATCGAAACGCGCTCACAGCCACAATGGCGGAACAGGGTTTTGATCTTCCGATAGCAGCCAATCCGGTGCCGATCTGCGGAAATCGATACCTACTTTGCACCTCGGACTTGGACAGCAGTGTTGTTTTGTCCATTCACAGCGGTGAGGATGCCATCATGTACGGAACTTCATTGCAAGAGTATTTACAACGAGAATTTCTCTCGGAATCGCTTTAATCGGCTCTCAATGTCCTGCGGGACTTGGTTCCTGCGGTCACGCTCTTCTCGTCGCTGATCTAATGCGTTTGGCTCCCTCAGTGTGATGGTGTTCTTTTTCGTGTTCCACAGAGCGCAGCGGTAGTCAGGCGCTGCCTCTATACTCAGCAGATGCGAATCATCTCTATTGTTCTGTTTCTAGTCGCCTCCTTGTTCGCTGATTCGGTCGCCGGATTGAAATGGACGCCGCCTGCTGGATGGAAGACCGGAGAGGCGAAGCCCATGCGAGCGGCGACCTATACGATAGTGCCTGCGGCCGGAGACACGGCGAGCGCCGAGTGCGTGGTTTATTTCTTTGGAGCCGGACAGGGCGGCAGCGTAGAGGCGAATCTAGATCGCTGGAAGGGGCAGATGGTCGCTCCGGGCGGCAAGCCATCGGACGCGAAGATCGCGAAACGGACAATTCACGGGCTGACAGTGACGACTATCGATGCATCGGGCGACTATACGGGAATGGGCGGGCCGATGGCGTCGGCGGTGCAGAAAAACTATCGGCTCCTGGGCGCGATTGTCGAGGGGCCGGGCGGGAATGTGTTCATTAAGTTTACCGGACCCGCGAAGACTGTCGTCGACAGCCAAGCGAAGTTCGAGCAGTTCCTGAATTCGTTCGACAAAGACAAATAGTAAGAGCGGCTTCCCACGCGCAAGCCAATACCACCATGCAGAGGGCAACCGGGAAAGATTGCGTCGAGGCTGCGAACCACTCGCTTGCCAGAAGGACGCGGGTTCGCCTTTTGGCGCAAGGTAGGGATAAGCCGCCAGAGGTACGGACGCATGAGGGATTTGAAGAAGCAGGAGCGAACCGCTATCGAAGCCGTCGCCAGACGGTTCTCGGCAACGTGGGAAAAGGGTAGTGATCCCCCCGACGCCTACATCATGGTCGCTGGGAAACGGGTGTTGACATCACAACCCTCAAACGGCGCGACACTGGTCAAGGTAACGCCAAGCCTCGTTTGAGGTTCGATAAGGTTGCGACCAGACTCATCGAACGTCTGCAAGCCACCCTTGGCGAATGCGTGCCGGACGGCATGACGGTGTTGCTGACCATCACCGCTCCCATCCGTTTGCCATCGAAAACCGTTGCCTCACTGGAAAACAAAATACAAACTATTCTAGGGCGGGGGTTGCCGGGTCGAGGTGAGAAAGACACGATTCACGGGAATCGTGTCCAGATTCGACTTTTGACAGACGAATCGGAGCGAGCGCCAAAAATGATTGGGTTCGTGCACAATTCCGATTCAGACCCACTTCTACTCTTGAACATGACTCGTGAATTACTTGAGCTAATCAGCGCCGAGGCTGGCAGGCAGACACCGAGGTTTGGAGGTGATCGATGGCTCGTTGTGATAAGCGCCGGAGGAATTTCATGCTTAGAGGCATATCGCTACATCTATTCGCAGACGCGCATGGCGACCGACTTTAAGAAGATTTTCATGGTGTTTGGCGATGGGCGTGTCGGGATGTTGACGGCATGAAACCAGTTTGCCGGGAACCGAGTGGCGCGGTGGCTGAGATTCTTCGTGCTTCGGTTTTTTTGGCACCAGCACGGGAGTCAGGATCACGAAGATCGGGACTTGGGAATCAAGGAACATGGGAGGCTGAAACGACGACCCACTGGTTCTGGCGTCACTCCACGGGAAGCCGTTTCTGCGGCGATTCGGCTACCCGGAGGGGTTCGGGTCGGCTCCAGCGTCTCACAGGTCATGGCAGCCTTTGTGGCCACTGTGGCGGGCATGTGGCGGAACCATGACGACCGGGCATTGCGACTCGATAGACGCTGCCTGCATCTCGAACTTCGATATCGGCAGCACCAGCGAGGCCTTCATCCCAGATTACGGTCTGTCTATCGGGACTGCTTCCACCGTATCAATCAGCGATCCCATCCGGTCTAAGTGGTAAAGGATAGAATCGGCAGTGAATTTCAACAAGTCATCGCCTTCGTGAACCTATTTGAAGGTCATCGCGTAATGCCGTTTCAGGCATTCACGAACCAACTGGTCGAGGGTTTTCGTTGTTCCCGGCGGTTGAACCTAACCATCCGTGGCATCGACGCCCAGATTGCGCACGGCGACACTTTCCACAATGACGGAACCCCGACCTGAAAGCGGATTGGGTGATGGCGAATCCGCCCTTTAACGGCAGCGATTGGCGAGGAGACCCTTACGCTTCGAGAAGCTAATGTCACCTTGATTGACTGCGACCATCGCACGCCCCCGCCGTCAGAAACGGGGTATCCGTATGTCACGATTCCTCAGCTTCGCCACGGGAGGATTGACCTGACTAATGTCCGTCGGATCACGCCAGAGCACTTCGTTGAGTGGACTCGAAAAGCCCTGCCCGAGGAGAACGATGTACGTACGTCAATGCGCCACCAGCATCCGGCGGTCGATTCGGTCCGTGAAGCCATCGATCAGCGCAATCTACGGCACAATTCACGTCACAAGGAAATCCGGGTGCAGTGAAAATGGTTGTAAGTGATTGAGAGGATGGAGCCGACGATCAGACTTGAACTGATGACCTGCCGATTACGAATCGGCTGCTCTACCAACTGAGCTACGTCGGCTTCGAGTTTGCTTTCTCTAGTTTACCAAATTGCTTGGTGGTTTCTGCTGTACAACTGCTGTACATGGAATCCGGGCCTCAAGCTGTTTCATGGCTGCGGTGACATCATCACGAACTGTTTTGATGTAGAACCGCTGAGTGATACTCACGTCCTCGTGCCTGAGAATCGCCTGAATTGCGGTATCCGGGATGCCGAGCCGCCTCAGATTCGTCGCCAATCCGCGACGGTAGCCTCGGGAGGCAGTCCCGGATTTAAGCGTTCGAGAGCTTCCCTCAAACGATTCGCAAGAATTACATCCCCGTAATTTGGGTCGGTACGTTCGGCGACGGTTCTCCGGTGGCAATCTCCGGCCCGTGCAGAATGGTGTAGCCCAGACCTTCAAGCCACTCTAGGGCTGCCTCGTCAACAACTGACTCGGTGAAGTTGCTCATGCCGCTGGTATCGTCTCCGTGAGAGCGGCGGCGTAGTACGCCCGCCACGCACCGAGGTAGGGATCATTTTCGTCCGCATTCCGTGCCGCAAGAGCTTCTGGTGATTCGAAGATCAGTAGGGCGAATTGCATCAACTTTTCCCCTTGGGAACAATTGTGAGCCCCTGTACGCTCCTGAATGTATGACGGATGAGACGCGGCCCATTCGACAGATTTCAGGAAATTTCGAGAAATTTCAAGCGGGCAGAGGCGAATTGTCGCGCCCACTCCAAAGGCGTTTATTTACCAGGGGTTCGAGGCGGAATCTGAAGGTCCGGAACACCTCGCGCAGAGCTGCCTGACCCGTGCTGGGGAGTCAGCTAGTGTTTACAAATGGCTGGGGGCGATTACTTCGGCGTGAGTGATGCGCAAACCGGAGTGATTCCGAGGCAGAAGTCGGCTTCGAGGACATCATCCAGAGATCTCCCAGAAGCCCGTTTCCGGGTGACTGGGGCCTCCATTTGAAAAGACTGCTGGCCGTTAGGAAACCAACTGGTATGATGACCTTCGCTAAAAGGCAGATGGTTCTGTTTCTAGAATTGAGTCTGAGGCCAACCACCGATACTCATCTTTGTTCGGGCAATGGAGGATGCATTGACTGAGTCGAGCCATAGCGTGTTCAATCGTCGAGATTTCATCCAGGGCGCACTTGCTGGAGCCGCCTTCGCCGCCTTACCAGTTTCCGTTTTCTCTGCAGACAATTCCGACCTCCAGTCGGTGCTGAGCCAAATACCAAGGATGCATGACGAGAACGTGAAACGGCTGCGGGACTGGATCGCTTTGCCCTCGATCGCGGCCGAGAACCGCAATTATCCTCAGGGTCCTGAGTATATGGCGCAACTCGCTCGCGATGCCGGATTTGCGAACGTTGAGATTGTGCCAACATCGGGCAAACCAGGGATCTTCGGCCTCCTTGATGCCGGTGCGGCAACCACCGTCGGCATCTACTTCATGTACGACGTGAAACAGTTTGACCCTTCGGAGTGGTCTTCGCCTCCGCTTGAAGGGCGGATCGTGGACAAGGAAGGGTTGGGCAAGATCTGCGTCGGTCGCGGCGCTGTGAACCAGAAGGGGCCTGAAACGGCGTTTCTGGGCGCGCTTCATGCATTTAAGGCAGCGGGGAAAAAGCTGCCCGTCAATCTTGTGCTCGTCTGTGAAGGTGAAGAGGAGATTGGTTCGACCCACTTTCCAGAGGTTGTCCACCAACCCAAAGTCACCGCTGCGTTGAAGAAATGCATGGGTGTGTTCATCCCAGAAGCGGGCCAGGACGCGGATGGAAGCATACAGATATCACTAGGCGCCAAGGGAGTAGTTGAGCTCGAACTGATTTCCAGTGGAGAGCGATGGGGACGAGGCCCCAAACACGACGTTCACTCCAGCCTTGAGGCACAGGTCGACAGTCCCACCTGGCATCTTGTGCAAGCGCTCAACACGTTGATAGGGACCGACGGGCACACGCCTGCGGTTGCGGGCTTCTTTGACAAAGCCAAGCCGCTCACCCCAGCGCAGATGAAGATGATTCAGGATGTCGCCGCTCGCCGCAGTGAAGGCACGGCGAAGAAGCAGCTTGGAGTTGAGCACTGGGTGCATGACACAAGCTGGCTTGACTCGCTTGTGCTGCTCGAGTCCAAGCCCACCATCAACATCGAGGGGCTGGTCGGAGGATACACAGGTCCCGGCGGCAAGACCGTTTTGCCACATCGCGCGGTCGCAAAGATTGACATGCGGCTGGTGCCTGACATGACGGCTGCCGGAACACTGGCGCTTCTTAAGGAGCATCTTGCCAAACACGGTTTTGGGGACATAGAGGTCAATATGAGTGGTGGATACGATCCGACACAGACCTCACAGGACGCCAAGCTCATCCAAGCTCAAATTGCGACTTATCGCAAGCTCGGTCTGGATCCCGTACTGTGGCCTCGATCAGCCGGTTCCTGGCCAGGATATATTTTTACTTCCGACCCCCTCAATCTTCCCGCCGGACATTTTGGAGTAGGGCACGGGACCGGCGCACATGCTCCGAATGAATACTATTTGATTGATTCCACCAATCCCAAGGTTGCGGGAATGGATGGAGCTGTGCGTTCCTTCGTCGAGTATCTCTACGCGTTGGCTTAAAGCGGGGTGAGATGGTAATTCTCCATGTTCGCATCTCCGACCAAGGGTCGACTCCCGCATAGTTGACGCGACCCCGGATTATCCTCGGGAAGGTGACGGACAACCAGGAAGTTATTCCGGGCCAGAAGTCGGCTTCTCGGAAGTTCCTGACTCTTGTCGGGCGACAGTGTACGCAACGTCCGGCGACTTTGGGGTTGTGAACCCAAAGATCACGAACCAGCTCGGAATCCTGGGACAGTTCAAACACACGAACGTGATTTTATGGGCAGCTCACCCGTTTCTTGAGGTATCACGAAATTAGAGCTAAGTACCAATCTGGCTGAGACCGAGCGCTGGAACCATCTCATCGATGATCCAGGTGGTGCTAATTTTTTCCGTCGATTGCGAAACTGAGCCACTACCAAAAAAAGCGGCCCCTTTCGGGGCCACCCTTTCAAAGAGGCTAAGTGGCGGGAATCAGAGGTAAGTCATTTGGACGCCGTCCGGGGAGTGGAACGGACAGAGGTGAGTTGTCGCAAACATCGAGAGTGAAGTTGTTCCAACGGTACGGCCTCTTCAGTACCAACCGATTGAGCATTTGCCGAACCAAAATGGTAACTCGGGGATAAAGAGGGCGGCTTGTTTCTGAAACCTATTCATAATCAATGTTTTAGGGCGAGTTCTGAACGGGGGAGACGGCCGTCAAACCCTCGTATTCTACGCGGTTGGCTGCACAAACCTGCACATTGGCAGCAGCCCGATGAAGATGAAGCGGGCCTCGTCCTCGGGACGGGCGCTCGCCGTTCTGCCCTCGCCGGTGCCTCTCGGCATGTTTGCCGTCTTGTCGCTCCCTCAATAATCGAGGCCCCCTCGGAAGGGGGCCTGCCGACAAATCTCAAATCTCTAAAAGCGTCTAGCTGTCGCCGGCCACAGTCCGCACCTTGCCGGGCAGGAAATGATAGGGCGGCCAAGGCCCAGTCACCACCATCTGACAATTCTTGAGCTGCTTCGCGGCGGTGCTGTAGCGGTTCTGATATTTTTCGATGGATTTGGTGTCGATCAGGTGGGCGATATCGAGCAGCATTCCGTCGGCATCGACCTTCTTGCAGCTGACTTCTTCTTCGAGCGGGTTAAAGAGCTTGTGCACCTGAACCGAGAGGGCGCGGGCTTTGGTCTGGCGTTCGCGCTCGCGCGAGGCCTTCTCGCGGAGCTTGATCAGGTACTCGCGACCAACCGTATCGGGCAGCACAATCTCTTCCATGGATCCGCGAAGCGTGCCGTCGCGGACGGTCAGCTTGATGCGCATTTCCGACTTGCCGCGCAGCCGCGCCACGCTCTCACAGAAAGTGCGGCGGTTGGACCGGACCGCCTGGCGGATGGCATCCTCGGTGTCGAAAATCGTTCCGAAGCGGAACGGCAACACGGTGGAGGTGCGAAAGCTCTGGCTGACCACGCGGGCATGTTCCAGCACGGACTTTTCATCGAGTTTCGAGGTAGCGCGGTCATATTCACTGACAATCACCGCGAACTCTCCGCTCGGGTAGCTCATGACGGGGGCGGAATTCACACCTTGAATTCCATCTAAGACGTAGGGACGACGGGCGCGAACACCGTTGGCTAGGGTCTGGTGTTCCGTGAGGCAGTACGCGTACCACGACATGCATTCTCTCCGAATAGCACCGGGCCTTGGGGGACCCTTTAGATTTTTTCAAGCTTAGGGCTGCGTTTCTACCTGGAAGTTTTGGTTTTTTGTGGCAAGATGGACGCGAAATACCGCGTCCAACAGCCATACTACCGCCCGCCTTGGTTATTTGCAACCTTTCTTGAGACAAATGCATCGCAAGTTGTCTCAATTTGCTACGAACGGCCGGTTGAGGGCTCATGGCTTCTGACCCCGTGCGCAAATAGTTCCTCCTCTTTACCGGAATCCGAGGCGTCCGGCCTCTTCCGCGTATAAAATAGCTGCATGGGTTTGACTCTCAGTGCGATCTTCGAGGAAGTCCCCGAGTCCGAGGGCGGCGGTTACGTTGCCTACACGGAGGAACTCCCGGGTGCTATCTCAGAAGGCGACACGCTGGAGGAAGCCCGCGAGAATCTCCGCGACGCCATCGAACTCTTGCTGGAGGCGAATCGCGAACTAACCAGTCAGTCGCATCGTGGGAAGAAAGTTGCCCGCGAAAAGATCACGGTTCCTGTCTCGTGATTTGTGAAGCGCATCGACCTGATTCGCCACCTGCAGGCACACGGATGCACGCTGCTGCGCGAAGGCGCCCATCACAGCGTCTACCATAACGCCGCAGCACAACGCACCAGCACGGTACCCAGACACCGTGAAGTTAAGAACCCTACGGCGATCCGAATCTGCAAACAGCTTGCAGTTCCCGACCCACTTCGTTAATGGCTTTATTGCAACTTCGCGTACTCCGCCTTGGCTTCCTTCAATATGGGAATATCGGGATCAGCGTCTTTCCAGAGCGCGAAAAAATCCCTGTAGGCGGCGAGCGCCCGAGCGCGGGCAGCATCGGTATCCGCTCCCTGCAAGGTTCGTGCCTGCAGTGCGTTCGCTCGAGCCACCCCCAGATGCGCCAACGCTCCCGTCCAGCAATTCCAGACGACTCCGCTGTGATCGAGAATCTTCTGAAACTCGGTCGCGGCAGCGCTGCCTTGTCCGGCTGCCAGGTATGCTTCTCCGCGCAGATACACCGGATAGAGGCACGAAAGGTTGTTGATGAACGAAATCTGCCCCAACTCGATGCCGGAAGCGCCTTGCAGCCTATTCAGGGCGAGACTCGGGTCCTTTCGATCGCCATGCAACGCCAACTGTGCCTGAATTGCCGACAGCCAAAGCGATTGCATCTGAGTGTCGAGTGGAAAGCGTTTGTTCAGGTCGATCGTCAAGGATTCGGCGCGCGCCGTATCGCCCGCCATGGCCAACGCAAGCGCCGCTTCACTCTCGGTTCCCGGACTGGTTGGAGCCAGTTTCAAAGCCTCCGCCGCCAACCTCCGCGCTTCCGGAGCATTGCCGTAAGCCGCTTGTTGCAGAGCGGCATTCGCCTGCCATATCGCGCCACCTTCCTTATTGTCAGCGCGGATGGCGGAGGCCACCGCCCGCAGGTTCAGTTCCCGCGCCTTGTTTACATGACCAACGTAGGCCTCGGCGTCGGACGCGAGCGCAAGCCCGTAGTTCTCATAGTCTGGCTTTCCCGCAAACCACTGTTGCTGCTCCGCCATCGCCGCCGGGTCCGTCCCGATAAAGGCAAGAGCGTAGAGAGCATTGTGGAAGGTAACATCATCCATTTTTCGCGCCTGCTCGCGAATGATCTTCCGGGTTTCGTCGAAGCGTTGCAAGGCAAGAGCGTAGTTGGCAAGATTGGCATACCAATTCCGGTCCGGCGCCAGGCGGACTGCCTGGCGAGTTACCTCCGCGGCCTTCTCATACTGGCCCTGCGCGGAGAACACCAGGCCCAAACTGTTGTAGGCATCGTAGGCCCGCGGATAGCTCTCAATCTCCTCTTGATACGTCTGCGCCGCTTTATCCAGTTCGCCGGTTACGTTCCGATAGTATTCGCCGGTGATCGCCAGTTTTTCGCGCTCGCTGGCGTGTTCCCGCAACTGGAATGCCTTGCTGAAGTACTCGCTGGCCCGGGCTTGCTCGCCCAGATTGATGTATTCGATACCCAATCCCCGGTAGCCCATGGCAAAATTCGGATCAAGCTGGATGGCGCGCTGATCGTAAGGCAGAGCTGCGGCCGCTCCTTTCTCCGCATAAACTCTTTGTGCCAGGCTGTGCCCTCTCAGCGCTTCGAGCGAAGACGTGGTGGCCTGCTCGAGGGGAACGTCAAACTTCTGCACCGTCGCCAGCGATTCGCCCAGTTCGCCGCGCAGCTTGGACGCCACTTCGCCCAGCGTGTTCAGCACCTTCTCTTTGCGCGCCGCCATCCCTTGTCCCTGCGCCAATGTCTCTCCGGTCTGGCAATTCACCGCCTTCAACCCCAGCACATATTCGCTGCCCAGGCTGCCAATGGAGGCCTCAATGTAGACTTTGCTTCCCGCCCGCAAGCAAAGCTCGCGGGCCAACTCGGGCGTGAGTTTCGTGCTGGCCGGGCGGGTCATCTGTTGCAGCGTCTTCGTGACTTCGCTGTCGGAGAGCACGTTCAAGAAAGGCGATTGCCGCAGGGAGACGGTAAGCGCCGTCTTCAGCGTGTCATCGAAGATCGGGTCTCCGGTGCTGTTGGCAAAATCGGCAAGAACGATGGTGTCTTTGTCGGTCAGTTTCGAAACTTGCCGCCAGTGCCGGTAGTAGAGAAACCCGCCCACCACCAGCGCTACAAGCACCCCCATCGCCATCGCTCCCAGCGACAGCTTCTTTCTCTTCGCCTGGGAACGTGCGGTTGCGGCCGTCGTCTGCGCACTGCGGAACTTTTGCGGCAGCTCCCGATTCCCCGCTTCCTCCGTGTACAGGTTATACAAATGGATGCGGTGCCCATGCTTGACCTCGATCTCTCCCAGATCGTGCAAGGCCGTCTTCCACGTGCTCACCTGATCGAGCACATCGGCGACGGTTTTCGAAATCAGGATGTGTCCGGCGTCGCCGCAGTCCATCACCCGCTGCGCGATGTTGATGCCGCCCCCGGCGACGTTACGCGCGGCATTGATGTCCTCCACGTGATACACCGGCCCGGTATGAATTCCCATGCGCAAGCGCATTTCCGGCCACCGCCGCAGGATGCGGTCGAGTTCCAAAGCGCAGCGCACAGGGGCTTCGACATCCCCGAGAAAGACCAGGGCCATGCCGTCGCCGGTGGGCAGTCGAATCAGTTGATCGCCGGATTGGGCCCGCGCGAATTCCTTGGTCTCGCGGATCGCTTCCTGCAAATGACGCAGTGCCTGGTGCTGCTGGTCCATGGGCAGCCGCGAATAGGCCACTATGTCGGTGAACAGAACGTGCGCCATCTCCAGCGGGCAGTTCAAACCGACATCCGAGGCTGGCGCTTGTTTGGAGATCACTGGGAGCGGACCGCTGCCATCTCTTCCGGCGGGTGATGGCGGCGGCATGGCCAGGAACCCGGATTCCGTGTCCCGCTTCAGCCTTTGCAAGGACGTCCGCATATCGGACGCGTGCTGGTAGCGCAGATTGCGGTCTTTCTCCAGCGCCTTATTGATGATCCTGTCTAACTCCGCGGGCACTTCGGGATTCAACCGCAGGGCAGGAATGGGCGCCGTATCCAGAATCGCTTTGAAGATCTCCGCCGCGCTGCCGCCCTGAAACGGGAGCGCACCGGTAGCCATCCCATAAAGCACAATGCCGAATGAAAACAAATCGCTGCGGGCGTCCAGCTCTTTAGCTCGCGCCTGCTCCGGCGACATGTAGGCGACAGTGCCAAGCATCGCACCGGGGCTGGTGAGATGCTCGTCGTCGATCGTAATCTGCCGGGAGCCGCCCCCTGTTGGCGCAACCTTCGCCAGCCCGAAATCGAGAATCTTGGCGTGTCCGCGCTCGGTCACAAAAATATTGGCCGGCTTGATGTCGCGATGAACGATGCCTTTCGAGTGCGCGGCGTCCAGGGCATCGGCAATCTCAATGGCCAATCCGAGGAGGTCGTCGATCTCCAGCGGCTTGCCCGCGATGCGATGCTTCAGCGTCATGCCGTCCAGAAACTCCATGGCGATGAAAGCGTGGCCATCCTGCTCGCCGATGTCATAGATCGTGCAAATGTTGGGGTGGTTCAGGGCGGATGCAGCTTGCGCTTCCCGTTGAAAACGCGCCAGCGCCTGCGGGTCGCGGGCAAGTTCATTAGGCAGAAATTTGAGCGCGACAAAACGGCCCAGCCGCGTGTCTTCGGCCTTGTAAACCACCCCCATGCCGCCGCCACCGAGTTTCTCGACGATGTGGTAGTGCGAGACGGTTTGACCGATCATGTTTGGCCGACCAAGTTGTGCCAGCCGCGAAAAAGACGCGCTCCGAGTGCGACCATCTTAGGTGCGAAGCTGCGGCGCGTCAACGCGTGGAGTTTGTCCGCGCATCTACTTCCCGTAACTTTAGGTCAACTGCTAGTGTACAAAGTGTTCCTCGTGGAACACCGGCAAATTGGGGAGTTAGCGCCGAAACCTCTGCGCATCACCTAGGCTGATCGCGCCCCCTTCAGGATTTTGCCTGCTTCTGAGCGGCCGCCCGCTCCTGCAGAGCAATCGTGACCGCGCGCAGCATGTCACCGGCGGGAGCCGGCTTGCCCGTCCAGATTTCAAACTGCCGCGCCGCCTGTTGCACAAACATTTCGATTCCGGGAATGACTGTGATTCCCTTTGCGCGTGCCACCTGCAGCAGGTGCGTCTCGACTGGGTCGTACACCATGTCGAAGACGACGCGGGCCTGGATCTCCTGATCTTTGAGCGGGCAGTCGCGCGTGTTGCCCATGCCGACCGGAGTGGCATTGATGATGACGTCGAAGGCGATCTTGCGGAGGTCGGCGCGTTTGATGGTGCGTGCTTTGGCTTGGCGCGCCAGCTTCTGGCCTTTTACGGCTGTGCGGTTCAGGATCCACACTTCAGCGCCGCGCTCTTTAAGGCCAAACACCGCGGCCCGCGCCGCGCCGCCAGCGCCGAGCACGAGAACCTTCGCGTTCTCAAGGGTGAGCCGCTGTTCCAGCGGACGAATCACTCCGGCGATGTCGGTATTGAAGCCGTAAAGCTTGCCTTCCTGTCCGCGGACTACCGTATTGCACGCCCCGATCTTCGCCGTGTGCGCATCGGTGTTATCGAGGTAGGGAAGGATGGCCTGCTTGTACGGCATGGTGATGCTCAGGCCGTGCAGGGGAATCTCGCGCGTGCAGTGGATCAGGTCCTTGAGCGTTTTGGCGTGGAGCGCTAGATAAACGCCGTTCACGTTCTCGCGGCGTAGCGCCGTGTTCATGATGACGGGCGAGAGCGAATGTTCGATGGGATCGCCGGCGACTCCAAAGATGCGGGTCGCGGCGTCCACCTGCTCGATGCGGTAGATACTGCGCAGATCCCGCGCACTGAGCTGGCCGGGCGCGGTTTTGAGACCGGCCTTGGCATCGACCGCGCCAAAGGTAAAGACGCTGCCGGCGCGCACGCCGAGGACGCGGCTGATGATGCCTTGCTCTCCCATGCACACGCCGATCAGCGCATGCTGGCCGCTCCGCGCCTGCAGAAACTTCATCATGGCCACGTTGTCGGAGAGCGTGGTGGCGGTGCCGACGACCTTGTAGAAGTCGGCCGGAATTTTGAGCATTTTCTCCAGCGTGTCATCGAGGTTGCGCGTGGCCCGGAAATCGTGGAACGACAGGATGAGTCCGGCGCGGCTGCGCAGGCGCGCAATCGTTTCGGGCTTTGCTTTCAGCGCGCTCTGAAATTCCAGATCGACCAACTGACAGCCCGCCGCGTGGGCCTTGGTGAGCACTTCCATTTGCGCGGCGAGCGTACCCTTGAACTTGCCGCCATGGTCGGCGCGGCGGCAAGTGCCGATGGCGGTGACGTACTGATGGGTCTCCAGAAAACGATGAACTTTGGGAAGCGCAGCCAGCGGCTGCTTCAGATAGTCCAAACGGAACTCGATGAAAGGGTTATCCCTCGCCATAGACTCGGCGGTCGCGAGCATGTCTTCAACCGTCTCGCAACCCAACGCCAGGCAGACACGGGGCAGGTGCATTGGCAGAAAGCGCGGCGCAGTGGAGGAGAGAGCCAAGGCCATTTGTTTTCAGTTTATTCTCGAACGACGGCGCGATATTACAGGGGCGTAAGCGCAGATGCAACCCTTAGGATTGCGCGCGGTTCAGGAAACACTATTGGGCAGAGGGGCTCAACACCCTCGTAACCTTGACCTGTGCCGGTGCAGTTGTTACTTTTTGGCTGTAACCCTTTTCTTCTTAGGGAGATAACCGGGGCAAGCCCGCAGCGGTTGGGAGTCGGAGGTAAGATGAACAAAACAGGACTGTTAGTGCTACTGATGTTGACGGCTACCTTGGCGGCAGCCCAGCAGGCGACGGCGGCGGTCACGCCCGACGCGTCCGGCATTGTTAACACTTCGATCAACATGCCCTTCGTGCGTTTTCAGACGCCGACGGCGGCAGACATCTACTGCGCCGGATTTCTTACCAAAGAACGTGTCCCCGACGCCGACTATGTGAACGGCGGTATGCAGACACCGGGCTCCACCAAGTTCGGGATCGGTGAACTGGTCTACCTGGCCGGGAACACCTATCAGGTGGGACAACTGTATTCGGTGGTCCGTGAAACGCGGGACCTCAACGAGTACGAAATTTATCCGGGGCGAAAAAAAGTGATGGCGGCCGCGGGCGAGCCTTACGGGGAAATTGGGCGGGTGCGGATCCTCGATGCGCGCAGCCACAGCGCCATCGCCCAAGTGGAATTCAGTTGCGATCCCGTCAATCCGGGAGACCTGGTTGTGCCATTCGTGGAGAAACCTCCGATTACCTTCCGCGTGCCCGAGCGCTTCGACCGCTTCGCGCCGCCCAATAGCAAACTCAGCGGACGCATCGTGCTCGGTAAGGACTTCGACGGTGTGTTGGGCACCGGCATGAAACTCTACATGAATATGGGTTCGAACCAGGGCGTAAAGGTAGGCGACTATTTTCGCGTAGTGCGTTCCTACAGCGCCACCTTGCATGACCCGGTGGACTCGCTGTCTTTTAAGGCGAGCATGTCAGAAGACACGCAAATGCGTCCCCCGGCTTTTGAGGCCAATCGCTTCACCCGGACAAAAGGGCCGAACATTCATGTGGCCGATCTGCCGCGGCGCGCCGTGGGAGAAGTAGTCGTTCTGAACGTGACCCCGACGGCATCGTCAGCCATGGTGGTCTTTGCACTGGAAGACGTGTACGCCGGCGACACGGTGGAACTGGACGAGCAGCAGTAAAAGATAAAAGGAAAAGGTGTCAGGGCTCAGGAAGTTGATTGGTCCTGAAAACCTGGCACCTACGACCTGACACGTGCCTAAGATCCGCCCCCGCCTCACTCAGCGGAAGAAATAGATTCTTGGGTTCCCGGGAATCATCGCACCAGCGACGACCACCACGACTATCACAACCACGAGTTCCATTTTGTCCTCACCAGGTGGCCCTAACAACACCCACTCTCAGAATCAAGCGCAGGGCTCAGCTTACGTCCTCTTGCCGGGAAAACAAGGGTACGAAAGTGGGGGAGGACCACCACCAGCGGGCGGCGGCAAAATGAGAGGCGGACTTTCAAAACAGATCTAACCGGCAGCTTGCACGTCGGCGTCGGAAAACACCTCGGCGGTGAAGGCCTCGAGGGTTGCGGCCTTGCGCCAGGCATCCAGCGGCAGACCCGCTTTGCGGCAGGTTTGCTCCAGAAAAGTTTCCCGGTCCCAACCATGTTCGACGGGAACCTGGGGCAGCAGCAGGCCGCGGTGAGCGCCCTGCGAGATCATCAGGCCGTGACGCCCGACTTCCACCGCCTCGGGATGAATCGGGAACAAAGGGGAAAGAACACTGAGAGAAACCTCGAGCTTCAGGGCCTCCTCCCGGGTGACCGGCACAAAACGTGAATCTTCAAACGCGGCAGCCCTGGCCGTTTCGGCCACGGCGCGATCAAGAGGCGCGATGGGCGTGGCATAGCCGACACATCCGCGTAGTTGGCGGCGAGGCTCCCCGTGCCAGTCGTCCCCGTGCGCATCGTCCCGCAAATATAGGGTAGTGAACACGCCGCGCGGTTCCGCCAGTCCCGGCGGAACTCGCGGTGCTTCCGTACAAGGCCGTCGCTCCACCACAGAAAGAACAGCCTCGTGTGCGATGGCGAGCAGAATCCGGCGTTGCTGGGGAGAGAATTCCGCACATGCCGGGGCGGAGAGAGCCATCTGCTGCGCGGCCGTATTTTCAGTTTCAGACAGCTTGGACATCGCGTTTTCTCCGTCGGGCGAGGACGAAGGACCGGCGCCGCCGCTTTTCCGACTTGCGGTCGATCCGCGACCAGAAAGCAACAAAGTAATCGAGCGCGGAAACCAGCGAAAGCAGGACCATGAACCAGATGGCCAGCCAGGCAATCCAATAGACCGGGAAAATGTAAATGCCATACACCGGCCACTCGTGCCAGCGGCGGGCGAGAATCACGGCCACCACGGAAATGATCTGTACCAGCATTTTGAACTTGCCCAGTTCGCTCGCCTGAATGGTGAAGCCTTCGGAAGCAGCGATAGAGCGCAACCCGCTCACCAGAAACTCGCGGCCAATGATGACCACGGCCATCCAGGCGGGGACGAGTGCGGGATTGAACTGCACCAGCGTGACGAAAGCAGCGGCGATCAGAAGTTTGTCGGCCAGCGGATCGAGGAGTATGCCCATGGTGGTGATCTGGCCGCGCTTGCGCGCGAGATAGCCGTCGATGCCGTCGGTGATCGAAGCCAGGATGAAAACCACCGAAGCCAGGATTTCTCTTTCCCCGGTCTGGTCGCTTAAACGTGGCGTGCAAAGAATCCAGATGAGCAGCGGGATCGCAGCGATGCGGGTAAGCGTGATGTAGTTAGGAAGATTCACGCGATGACGGAGCCAGGGCCGGTGCGACCAATGTGATTATCCTCCACATCAGGGGCCAAGGCAACGGAACCGAGGGCCGTGCCGAATGAAAGCAATATGACAGTATCCCGGCTTCTGTCATTTTGCACCGAGCGTTGGCGGGACACGACGGAAGAAAA
>Ga0075030_100000490_pt1 | contig 34319 bp, 26 predicted proteins | sample LitLauG_LLR_2012_FD_71393 | JGI IMG/M metagenome (GOLD analysis project Ga0075030, IMG submission 71393) | Freshwater sediment microbial communities from Pennsylvania, USA - Little Laurel Run_MetaG_LLR_2012 | ecosystem: Environmental > Aquatic > Freshwater > Creek > Sediment | place: USA...
TGCAGGCGGAGGACCGCTCCGGCAACCCGGCCTTTTTTCCGCTTGCCAGCATGTCGATCGGGGTCGTGGAGGTTGCGCCGGGCGCCTTTCGCAGCGCGCAGGACGTGGCGTCTGCGGCCGCCTCGGCCAAGCGCCTGGCCAAGAAGCGCGGCGGGAACCGGGTGGTGCGGCTTTCGGAGTCGGTTGCGCCCGATGCCAATTCCGGTGCCGTAAGGTAAGCAGGCCCGTCGGCGTTCAATCCGGACCGGGTACTGCGCCCGCGGATGGCGGCTGAAGATCGGCCTGCACCGCCTGCGCATGACGTGCGCCACTGTCCCCGGTGCGGACCTGCGCAGTGCGCAGCAGGCTTGAGATTTCCTGCGCCGGCACGGGTCGCGAGAACAGATAGCCCTGGTACTGCTGGATACCGCGCGCCACGACCCAGTCGAGTTGCTCCTGCGTCTCGACCCCCTCGGCGACCACTGTCAGGTCCATGAGTTTGCACAAGGAGACGATCAGCTCGGCCACCGGGCGGTTGGACTGGATGCCCTGGATGAAGGTCTTGTCGATCTTGAGGGTCTGGATCGGGTAACGCTGCAGGAAAGTGAGGTTGGAGTAGCCCGTGCCGAAGTCGTCCAGCGCGATGGACATGCCCAGCTTGTTGATCGATTCGAGGATCGCCACCGAACGGTTGTCCGCCTCCAGCAGCATGGACTCGGTGACCTCGACCTCGACCTGAGCCGGGTCGCATTGCGCATCGCGCAGGGCGCGTTGCAGTTCCGGTACCAGCCGCGGATCCGTGAACTGGCGGGCCGAGAAGTTGACCGACACCCGCAGCGCATGACCCTGGGACGCCCATAGCGCCTGCTGACGCACCGCCTCTTCGAATACGCGCATGCCAACCTGCCGGATCAGACCGGTGCTCTCGCATACCGGTATGAAGACATCGGGCATGACCAGGCCGTTCTCCGGGTGGCGCCACCGCACCAGGGCCTCGACCCCGACGATGCCATTGCCTGCGGTATCGACCCGGGGCTGGTAGTAGACCTCGAACTCGTTGTGCTCCAGGGCCCGGCGCAGGTCGGATTCGAGCGCGGTGCGCGTGCGCAATGCCACGCCCATGCTTTCTTCGAAGTAGGCGATGTCGTCCCGCCCGCGCTCCTTTGCCGCGTACATGGCCATGTCGGCCTTGCGCAACAGCGTCTCGATGTCCGCGCCATCGCCGGGAAAGAGGCTCACTCCCATGGTGGGGGTCACGGTGATCTGTGTATCCGAAATGATCACCGGCTGCGAGACCGACTGCCGGATCCGGTCGCGCACCCGTTCCACGTCGGCCAGGATATCGCTGGATGCCACCAGGACGAGGAACTCGTCGCCACCGAGGCGTGCGACCAGGTCGGAACTTCGCGTGGAATGCCGCAGGCGCTGCGCAACCTCGCGCAGCAGCTGGTCGCCGGCAGCATGACCCAGGGTGTCGTTGACGACCTTGAAGTGATCCAGATCGAGGAAGATGAGCGCCGCCTGGGAACTGGCAACGTCGAGTGCCGCGAGCGCTTCGCTGAACCGCTGCATCACGTGCGATCGGTTCGGCAGCCCGGTCAGCGAATCGTGCATGGCGAGAAAGTTGGCCTTGGCTTCGGTGCGCTTGAGCGAAGTGACGTCGACCTCGCTCACGAGGGTGACTTCGGCGCCGGTTACCGCGTCGCGGCAGCTGCGGGCCGACACTTCGTTCCAGCGCTCTCCATCTGCGGTATGGATCTTCATCGTGGCAGTTGCCGTCTGCGATGTCGACAGGGCCGCCATCAGGCGCGCGTGTTCGGCGGGGTCGACGATGCGGCTGGCGAGCGACTCGTTGAGGTCGCGCACGGAGGCGCGGGCGGCCGGATTCCGATACAGCGAATGGCCTTCGCGGTCGTACAGCGAGATCATGACACCCGTATGCAGCAGCGCCTCGACCGAACGCAGCGACTCGGGCGACTGGTGGCCCGCAGGCGTGGCCTGGCAAAGCATGGCCACGCGGCCATCATCGAGCGGATGCCCGCTGAACGTGACGTACAGCGACACGGGAACCCCCTTGGGGTACAGCGTCCACTGCTCTTGGAAGGTCGCGTCGTGCTCGATGAAATCGCTGCGGTACTGGGCCAGGCGCTGCGAGATGGACTCGGACATGTCCACGCCCATGTCGCGCGTGCACAGTTCCTCCAGCGATGCCGCCCGCCAGACCTTGAGGGCCGCGCGATTGCCCCAATGCACGCACCGTCGGTCAAAGTCGAAGATCCAGACCGCCTGGCTCGACAGGTCCAGCGCGCCATAGCGCCGCGTGCGCTCTGCCAGCGCGCCCGGCGGCAGGCTCAGCCGCACCTGGCGGTCCGGCGAGTTCATGGGGCGGTCCGATCCGGGCAGGGCTGCAGCAAGGTGTCGACGTCCGCATACCCGGGCTTCGCCCGCACCCGTCCCATCCAATCGAGCACCGCGGGATAGCGCCGGAGATCGAATCCGCCGTCGGCTGCCAGATGCGTGTATCCGAAGACGGCAATGTCGGCGACGCTGTATCCATGGTCCGTGATGAACGGGCGCTGCCGAAGAAAGTCATCGAGCAGGCGCAGCGCCCGGTTGCCCTGCTCGAGCCAGCGGGGCAGGTCGGCGGTGTGCTCGCCGCGCAGTTGCGGCGCGATGTGCGTGAAGAAGCGCGCCGGCGAGATATTGGGTTCCAGGGATGTCTGCTCGAAGATCATCCACTGGATTGCCTGGGCCCGCGCCAGGGGATCGGCGGGCATGAGCCACGAACCTTCGGCCAGGTACCAGGCGATGGCGTTGGATTCGCCCAGGCCTCGACCATCGCCCAGCACCAGATACGGAACCTGGCCGCGCGGATTGATCCGAAGAAACTCCGGCGTGCGATTCTCGCCGCCCAGTACGTCGATCGGCCGCAGGTCGCAGGCGCGCCCAGTCTGACGCAGTACCAGGGCCGGCTTGAAGCTGTTTCCGGAACGGGGTGTGTAGAACAAGGTGTCTGCCATGCTGCCCTTTCCTGGGCCAAGCCGGACATCGATCGAGCGGCAGACAGCCCGCCACTTAGAAACGAACTCATCAACAAAGTATTCGCCGGACTCTACCGCAAACCGGCATCGCCATGAGAAAAATTGCGCGGACAATCGGCAGGATTTCCGTGCCTTCGCCCCGCAATTCATCATTAGCGAATGATCCCCGGCGCAATTCGCCGCTACTGGCGGCAGGGCGGCGATGGTGTGCAGCCAGAAAATGCGCGGATTTACCAACGGCAAGGGCTTGCAAATCGGAATGAGAGCCGAGAATGCCGGAACGACGCCGCGGAACCTGGCGAGCCGGCGATCGTCCCGCTATTTCGAATACGTGCCCGCTGCGCCGTACTCCTGGATCCGGCTGTAGAGCAGGGCGGCGCGCTGCACCGAGTTCTCGATCTCCTCGAGCGTTGGCGCCACCGAGGGGCTGCTGGCGACGTCGGCGATATCCATGGCAGCCATGCTGGCGTTGGCCAGCAGCGCGCCGATCAGGGGGTCCGCGGTGTGGCCTCGCAGCGTTTCGGAACCCGGTACCCATGCGCCATCTGCCGTATGCGATAGCGATTCCTCCAGGTGCTGCAGGGCCGCGGCGGCACGCCGCCGTTCCGTGCAGTCGACCAGGATGATGATGAAGCCCAGCACGCTGCCGTCGCGGCCAGGAACAAGCTCGGCGCGAACGCTGACGGGAATCCTGCGGCCGTCGGCATGGGCGACCTGCGCGTCGCCGCGCCAGGGCTCGTGGCGATTGCGCAGGCGCCCGAGCATCGCCGCCGCGGTGTCCTGCTCGACGAACAGCCGGGCCAGCGCCTCGATGCCGGCGCGCGCACTGTCGGCCAGCGTGGCGCTGTCGCGCCCGACCAGCGCACAAAACGACGGATTGGGAAAGGACGGTGCGCCGGCGATGCCCGCCACGAATATCGGTTCCGCTGAACTGCCGATGGTCGCGCGCACCTGTGCGATCTGGTGCTCGGCGATCAGCAGGCGCACGGCGTTGACCTGGGTGATGATGTCCACCAGGGCGGAGCCGATGGCGCGCGCGAAGACGATTTCGCGCTTGCTCCAGGGAACCGCGGTGCCGCGCACGATCTCGGACCACGCGGCGAACGATCGTCGCGGCGAAAGCTCCATGGGGTCGTTGCCCACCACGGGCTTGGTCGGGTCGCCCGCCCAGGTGACGGTCTGCAGCTGCTCCTTGCGGAACCACGCCAGGTAGTCCGGACGGGTCTCGGACAGCTTCACGGCCAGCACGCCGCTTGCCGTGGACACCAGCGAGGCGAGCTCGGGGTTATCCCGGCCGACCGAGGCGCTGCTGAAGATTCCGTCGCCGGACCGGGAATGAAACCACTTGAGCAGCACCCGCAGCTCGGGCGTTGACGGCACCTCGCCGCTGGTGAGGATCTCGTCCTCGAAGAACAGAGCCGCGCCCGTCGCCTCCAGCGGCTGCAGCAGGGTGCGCGGGTTGCGCAGCAGCGCGACGCGCCAGTCGCCTTCGGTGGACGTGGCCTCGATCAGGCGCTGCTCCAGTCGCCGCACCAGGATATCGACCTGGGCATGGGCATAGTTCTCGATGGCCGCAAGGCGCATCGAGATCACTTCGGCCAGCATCTCGCAGGCGGCCCGCACCGGATAGCGCAGATTGCGGGGCGTATCGTGGTGACAGGCGATGAGGCCCCAGAGCTGGCCCTCGCGTACCAGCGACACCACGAGGGTGGCATTGACGCCCATGTTCTTGAGGTACTGGATATGCAGCGGCGACATGCTGCGCAGGTAGCACAGCGACATGTCGAGCTCGCTGTTCTGGTGCGGCTGCCGCCGCGGTTCGACGGGCGCGGGCTCGTAATGCACGTCCACCAGCACGCGTACGCGCGTGCGCAGGTAGAGTTCGCGCGCGCGCTGCGGTATGTCCGACGCCGGGTAGTGGTGCCCCAGCAGCGTTTCAAGGCGCGGGTGGCGCGCCTCGGCGACGATCTTGCCGTGCCCGTCGGGGTCGAACTTGTAGACCATGACGCGGTCGTACCCGGTGAGATCGCGCAGGATCTGCACGACGGCATCGACCAGGACGCCCTGGTTCGCGGCGGCGCCGATGCGCTGGACCGCCGCTGCAACGGTATCGACGAGCAGGGCGGGCGCAAGGCTCACGGTATCGACGCCCTGCGGGTTCGATTCCAGCGGCTCGAGCTCGACGATGATGCCGTGCTCGGGATGCCGGTGCACGATGCCCTCGAACTCCGCGGCCGGTACCGTGGCGGCGCCGTTGCCCAGGCGCAGGCGCAGCGGGCGCGCTTGCCCCGGCTGCGGGCCGGGTGCCATCGCGTGCAGCGCCGCCGGCAGCGCCGGGCCCAGCAGTCCGACCGGGCGGCCCAGCAGGTCTGCCACGCCCAGACCCAGGATGGCGCCACAGTTCGCGCTGGCCTGCAGCACGGTGAGGTCGGCGGGGTCGAGGACCAGCAATACGCCGTGGGGCTGTATCGATCCGGCCAGGTGAATCAGTTCGCGCTCGCAATTGGTGAGGTCGGCCTGACCGAACGCCGGACTGCCGCTCACGGACTTTTCCAATCCGGGCGCGCCGGCAAAGTTGCCCTGGGCGCGCAAGCTACCGGACATGCCGGCTAGTCCGAGGCCTGGGGACCGTCGTCGCCGGCCTTGCCCGACGACTCGGTTTCGCTTCGCAGCCGGGCCTCGAGCTGTTCCGGGCTCAGCCCCAGAAGCCGCGCGGCCTTGACGCGGTCGCGGTCGGACAATTGCAGTGCCGCCTGCACGAAGAAGTGCTCGGCCTGCTCCGCCACGCGCGCCAGCAGCTCCGGCATTGCCAGCTCGCCCAGCTTGGCGGTCAGGGCATCGATGGCGCTGGCCAGGTTGGCGTGCTGGCGGTGCCGCTGCAGCCGCTCGGCCGCGTCCGTGTCGCGGGCGCGGATGGTGAGGCCGATGCATTCCTGGTCTTCATCGGCAATCAGCGCCGCCGAGATCTCGATGGCTGCAATGCGCCCGCGCAGCCCGCGCAGCGACATGTGGCGACCCGCCGCGATGCCGCGGCCACGCGCGGCCGCGATGACCTCGCGCATGTCGTCGCCCACCAGATCGCTGAGCTGGCGCCCGCGGGCGTGGCCTTCGTCCGCAAACTGCGCCAGCTCGACAAAGGCCGGATTGGACATGAGGATGCGACCGGCGATGTCGGTGACCACCACCGAGTCGGGCGTGCTGGCCACGAGGCGTACCAGCGTGGAACTGGCGTCGCCGGAGTCGGCGGCGGCGTCGACCGAGCGCACGCGCAGCAGCAACAGCATGCCATCGGCGGACCGGAACGGCGTGGCCGAGATGCGCGCGCTTGCCCGGCGGCCTGCAAAGCGCACGCGGATTTCGCCACCGAGCCCCGAGGAGCGCGCCGCGGCGAGCAGTTCGCCGACGGCCGGCCGCGAAGCGCGGTCGATCGTGGACATTGCATCCATGCCCACGAGCTGGTCGAGCGCTATGTCAAAGAGCGTACTGGCGGCGATGTTGGCGTCGATGACGTGCAGTGTCTGCGCATCAACGACCAGGACCGCGTCGGTTGCCACCTGGAACAGCATGCGGTAGCGCGATTCGGCCTGGCGGTGCTTCCAGTATTCGCGCTCGATCTCCTGCTGTGCCTCGACGAACTGCTGCTGTATTCCGGTGATGGCGCGCAGGTCGCGGCCGACGGCCAGAACCGGACCATCGACGCCCAGACGCACGGCCGCATAGGACACCGGTATATCGATGCCCGTGGGCGATGGATGATTGATTTCACGGCGATGCGAAATGCCGTTGAGACCGGCCTCGCGCAACAGCTCCTCTACCTTGGCACGCGTCTCGCGCGTGACGGTGTCAGCCCAGGACCTTCCGACCCAGTTGTCGGACCCGTGCGCAATGGGACCATTGCCGCCCAGTGCCACATTGTGGATGACACCTGTGCGATCGATGACCAGCGCGATGTCGCTGGCCAGGGAAACGAAGGTTTCGGCCAGTTCCGGCGCAAGGCCGGACAGCGCCGCCAGATCGACGCCGGGCGTGCTCGGCTGCTTCATCGCGGCCGCCTGTCCTGGCCGCGCCGCGCGCCATGCGGCACGCGCCAGGCGACGCTGTCATCGGGGCGATGGCACACACCAAATTTCCGGGTGGACATTGGCACGGGGCTTCTCGCTGGGAAACGCCGATAGTAGTCCAAAGCGGGCCGTCCGTACGCGAATTTCCCCGCACGGGAATGGCCTCGATCGCGCTTGCGCTCCCCGGGCAGGCATGGCCCATGGGGACGCGCGGGAACCGGCAGCGGCCGTGCGCCGCGCCGTGCCGATTGCAGAAACCTTGACGCATGACAGAACTCGAATCGGATCGAGACGCATACTGCCGCTGGGCGGGTTCGCGCATTTGGCGAGCCCATGGGGTTTTCCTTTTAGGACTGCACTCCGGGGTTCGGGCGACGAAACCGGATCGGGAGGGCCTGGTTGCGAATGATTCGCATTTAGTGCACCATATTGACATGAACTCGCCGATGCGATCATTTGTTTCCAGCGAAGCCGACCTGGCGGGCGACGCGCCGCAGGACGGCGTACCCGCCGCGCCCGCATCGATCTCCCTGGCCCGGCTGCGCCCGAACGTGCCGGCACTGGTCTGCGCCATCGATCCGGCCGCCGCCGGGCAACCACAGGAGCGCGCGCGCCAGCTCAGCGACATCGGCTTCGTAACCGGCGAACAGGTCACGGTGCTGACACGTGCCTGGCCCGGAAACGATCCCCTGGTGGTGCTCGTGGGCCACTCTCGATTCGCGCTGCGATCGGCCGAGGCGGCGTGCATACAGGTGCGGGAGATCGCGTGAGAGCCGTTTAGTGAGCCAGTCGGTCATCCATCTGCACCCGGCCGGTTCCCTTGTCGCCCTGGTCGGCAATCCCAATTGCGGCAAGACGGCGCTTTTCAACCTGCTTACGGGCAGCCGCCAGAAGGTGGCCAACTACGCGGGCGTCACCGTCGAGCGCAAGGAAGGGCGACTGCTCGGCGTGAGCGGCACGCGGGCGCCGCGGGTCCTGGACCTGCCCGGCGCCTACAGCCTGTATCCGCGTTCGCCCGACGAACGCGTCACCGCCGACGTGCTCGCGGGCCGCGCCGCCGGGGAGCGCCGGCCGGACCTTGTCGTCTGCGTGGTCGACGCCACCAATCTGCGGCGCAACCTGCGCCTGGTACTGGCGGTCATGCGCCAGGGGCTGCCCGTGGTGGTCGCGCTCAACATGGCCGACCGCGCGGAGCGCCGCGGCATGGGCGTTGACGCGGCCGCACTGGAAGCCGCGCTTGGGGTTCCGGTCGTGCCCACTGTCGGCGTGCGGCGCGGCGGCGACGCAACGTTGCGCGAACTCATCGCCGACCGCGCGCGCTGGCCAGCGCCCCCGGCGCAACAGCCCGATGCCGCCCACGACGATGCGCGCGTGCGCCGGATACTCGATGCAATGGGCCACGGCGGACTGCATCACGATGCGCTGACAGAGCGCATCGACCGCGTCGTCCTGCATCCGCTGCTGGGGCCCGTGGTGCTGTGCATGCTGCTCTTCCTGGTGTTCCAGGCCGTCTTTTCCTGGGCACGGTTGCCGATGGACCTGGTGCAGTCGGCGGCGACGGAACTGGCGCGGTACGCCGGTGCACTCCTTCCCGACCACGGCCCCTGGCACTGGCTCAACAGCCTGGTCACCGACGGTCTCATCGCCGGCGCGGGCAGCGTCATCGTCTTCCTGCCGCAGATACTCATCCTCTTCTTCTTCATCCTCGTGCTCGAGGAAACCGGCTATCTGCCGCGGGCAGCCTTCCTGCTCGACCGGCTCATGGGGGGTGTCGGACTGTCGGGCCGATCCTTCATCCCGCTGCTGTCGAGCTTTGCCTGCGCCATACCCGGCATCATGGCCACGCGCACCATCAGCGACCCGCGCGACCGCGTGGTCACCATGCTGATCGCGCCGCTCATGACCTGCTCGGCCCGGCTGCCGGTGTATACCCTGCTGATCGGCGCGTTCGTACCGGCGCGCACGCTGGCGGGCGGCGTCGGACTGCAGGGCCTGGTGCTGTTCGTGCTGTACGTGGCCGGCATCGTGAGCGCCTTCGGGGTAGCCTGGGTGCTCAAGCAGTTCACCAGCCGCGCCGAGGTGCGCATGCTGATGATGGAGCTGCCCGCCTACCACTGGCCCGCGCCGCGCCATGTCCTCATCGGACTGCTGCAGCGGGCACACATTTTCCTGGCGCGCGTTGGCGGGGTGATACTGGTGCTGACGCTGGCCCTGTGGTTCCTGGCCAGTTTCCCGGCTCCCCCGCCCGGGGCCACGGGCGCGCCCATCGAGTACAGCGTTGCCGGCATCCTGGGGCACCTGCTGGCGCACCTGTTTGCACCGCTCGGCTTCAACTGGCAGATCAGTGTCGCCCTGGTGCCGGGCATGGGAGCGCGCGAAGTGCTGGTCTCGTCGCTGGCCACGGTCTATTCCATCGGCGGGGGCAAGGATGCGGCCGGGGCCCTGGCACCGGTCCTGTCGCAGGGCTGGAGCGCCGCAACCGCCTATGCGCTGCTGGCGTGGTTCGTTTTCGCACCCCAATGCCTGTCAACCCTGGCTGCCGTGCGCCGCGAGACCGCCGGCTGGCGCGTACCGGCGCTACTAGCGGCGTATCTGTTCGCCCTGGCCTATGCCGCGGCTTTTCTCACCTTTCGCGCGGCCGTTTTTCTGGGCGCCGGTTGAGGTGCGGACGCGCGTGCCGGCGCGGCCGCGATCCTGCACTGCGCTGCGCGAGGCCCTCGGGTAAGATTCCCGCAGTGCGGCAAGCGTAAATGCGACGCAACCGCCGGTAGATCAACGATCCAAGCAACTGGGGGATTTTGCGACATGAGCATGCTTCAGGAGTTCAAGCAGTTCGCCATCAAGGGCAATGTCGTCGACATGGCCGTCGGCGTGATCATTGGCGCCGCTTTCGGCAAGATCGTCACCTCGCTGGTCACCGATGTGGTCATGCCGCCGATCGGCGTGCTGATCGGCGGCGTCGATTTCTCCAAGCTGGCCATATCGATGCCCGGCGGAGCCGGTGGCGCCGTCCTGATCAGCTACGGAAAATTCATCCAGACGGTGGTCGATTTCGCCATCGTGGCGGCGGTGATTTTCCTGGTGGTCAAGGGCATCAACTCCCTGAAGAAGAAGGCCGAGGAAGCTCCGCCGCCCGCACCGCCCGAGCAGGAGGTCCTGCTGCGCGAGATCCGCGACCTGCTCAAGAAATAGCGGCCGCGGTCCCGAAAAAAAAGCGCCCGGCAGGCGCTTTTTTCTTGGGCCGACGGACAATCGGTCGCTATCACGGCACCTTGGCGCCCGGAGGCACCCAAAGTTCGTTGAAGTGCGTGAAGCCGTAGGCCTGGGGGTCCTCGAAGCCGAGGATCATGTCGGACTCGCGCGACTTGTCGAGCTTCACGACCATGGGTTCGATGTGCACCATGGATCGCAGGGAGAAGAAGACCTTCACCGTTGGCTGCAGCAGGTGCGCCGGATCATGATCGATCACCACGGCCAGCCGCTGCGATTTGAGCCGCACCAGCGAACCCACGGGATAGATGCCCACCGCCTTGACGAAAGCCTTGAAGATCACGCTGTCGAAGTGTCCGGTCCACTCGGTCATCTTGCGGATGGCGGCGGTGGGCTGCCAGCCGCTCTTGTACGGCCGGTTCGAGGTGATGGCGTCGTAGACGTCGCACACGGCCGCCATCCGGGCCAGTTCCGGAATCCGGTCCCCGGCAAGTCGGTGCGGGTAGCCGGTACCGTCGATCTTCTCGTGGTGGTGCAGGACCGCGTCCAGGGCAGCGGGCGTGACACCACGCGTTTCCTCCAGGATCGCGCGGCCGCGCTCCGCATGCGAGCGCATCGTGGTCCATTCGGTATCGTCGAGCGTGCCCGGCTTGTTGAGGATGGCGCCGGGAATCTGGGCCTTGCCCACGTCGTGCAGGAGGCCCGCCATGGCGGCGTCGCGAACCCGGGCCTCGTCCCATTCGAGGTTGCGTGCCAGGGCCACCATCATCGCGCTGACCGCCATCGAATGCATGAACGTGTAGTCGTCGGCGCTCTTGAGGCGCGCCAGGCCGATCATGGCCATGGGGTTGCGCGAAACGGAGTCGGCGATGTTGTCGACCACCGCGCCGGCCGCTTCGGCGGATCGCAGGCTGCCCAGGCGCGCCTCTTCGAACATGCTGGCGACGTTGTGCCGCGATTCCTGGAAGATGCGCGACGCGCGCTCGAGTTCGCTGGCGGTGTCCGCGGTGCGCGCCAGGCGCGGTGCCGGCTTTGCCTGCACGGCCTCGAGTTGGCTTTGAACTGTTGCTTCGGCAGCCGGGCGATCGATCACCGGCGATGTCCCGGGCGCGACATCGAGGCCCTTGGAGGCGTCGATCCAGACCTCGCTCACGCCGCTCGCGAGGATCTTGCCAAGATCATCCTGTCCGTCGATGAGAAAGCGGGCGCGCCAGAACGGATGGTCCATCCAGGAGCCGCAGAACTCCTCGACGTACATGCCGATGCACAGTTCCGACGATGGAATTCTCTTGAGCAAAATGCATTCCTGCCGACTACGGGGGTGGACTATTGTCCGCAAGCGCCGCGCGCGCCCAAGCCGGAAAAAGGCCGCCATTGCGCGCCTTTTCCCCCATTGACGCGCTGCAGTGCGCCATTGCGGCGGATACGGCCGGGCAGGGGACGCGCGATTGGGAATCGATCCGCCTGCCAGGGCCCGCGGCGCCTCAGCCGCCGGCGTGGGCCGCGGCAAGCGCCAGATAGCCGCTCCAGAGAAATTCGATGCCGATGCACATCAGGATGAAGGCCGACAGCCGCACCAGCACTTCGACGCCCGAGGCGCCCAGGAAACGCGAGAGGTTGCCGGCAAAGCGATAGGCGATGTAGATGCTCAGCCCGATGGCCGCCAGGCCCGCCAACGCACCAACGGCGTACAGGGCGATATCGGCGATATTGAGCAGGCCCACCGGCTTGCGGCTGCCGATACCCACCGCCACGGACATGGAGCCGGGACCCACCGTCAGTGGCATGGTCAGCGGATAGAAGGCTCCCGCCCGCTCCATCGCATCGTCGCGCACCTGGCCGGCAGCATGGTCGGAATAATCGTCCTGCGTCAGCAACTTCCAGCCGAGCGCGGTGATGACGAGGCCGCCGGCAATGCGCACCACCGGCAGTTCCACCCCGAAGACGACGAGCAGCCATGGTCCGAGCAGCATCGATCCGAGCAGCAGAAGGAATCCGTTTATGGCCACCTTGCGTGCCAGCGCGCGCTGCCGCGATTGGGGCAGGTCGCGCGTCAGCACGTGGTAGAAGGGCGCCGCCTCGAAGGGGTTGACGATCGGAAACAGGGCGGCAAAGGTCACCAGAAAGGCGCCGGAGAGGGTGCGCAGCGTCTCCATTGACGGGCCGCTCAGAACTCCGCGTGGACGCGGATCGCAGCCACCGTCACGGGGCCGCGGTCACGGTTGTATGCCGGGTTGACGATCTCCTGCAGGTCGGCGCTGGCTGTCACGCCGGCCCGCACGCGGCACGCGTAATAGGCCTCCACGATCTTCTCCCGTCCGTAATCGGGCAATCGGCCATCGCCGATGAGTATTCCCAGGCCGCCATCGGCAAAATACTGGCGCGCGGCGCTCGAGATGGCATTCATCACCACGGCCACACCCGCGCGGTCATCGGGCCGCTGCCAGCGGCCGCCCCCCAGGCTCAGTCCCGCCGATGCCGATGCATTGATCTCGGTGAACTCGTATGCCTCCTGAGCGCCGGTATTGGCGCTGATGCGGGCGAAGGCGCCAAGGTCCTGCGCAAGCTCCTGCTCGGCATTGAGCGCCACGCCCGGGCGCGAAGCGTACCGGCGCACCAGGCTGGTATCGGGCGCGCCGCCGGTCTGGCGTGCCAGTGCAATGGCCTCGGCGTACCGCCCCATGTCGCCGCGGTTGAGAAAGGCCAGGACACGCAGCGTGCCCGGGCGTCTCATAGGCTCGCCCCGGGCCTCGAATTCGGCAACGAGGTCGAACTGGCGGAACTGTCCATCGATGTCCTTGCTGTTGGGAACCTTGGACAGGGCCATGATGCCGCCGCGCGCCGTCCACCACCCATGGCGCAATTCGGCGGTGGCGCCGTAGGTATAGCCCCAGGCATCGGCCGGGTAGTCGAATGCACCCGCGTCGACCACCGACCAGTTGAGGAAATCGCCGCGCGGGTCGTGCGCGTAGCCATTGCCGTCGAAGATATCGACGGTGGAGAACTTGCCCGCCGTGATGGTGACGCTATCGCCCGTGCCGGGGTCCTCGAGCTGATTGGCGGCATCGGCCGGGGCGGGCGCCGCCGGATCGTCCGAGAGCGCGATCACCTGCCGCACGAACGCGCGCGGCAGGCGAAAATACGGGTTGTTCGCGCCCACCTTGTATGCCTCGCCGCTGGGAAATCCGGCGACACCGAGCGTGTTGTTGAGGCCGAAGCCCTGGTCCACCTCGGCGTTGACGAATGCGGCGCCGCCCGCCCAGAGGCGCACGCCGCCATAGAGCGTGGCATCGGCGGTTTCGCGCCCGTTGTTGCCCGGGTCCAGGCTGTTGCTGCCCGAGTAGGCCGCGTTGAACGCCGGGTGGAACTGCAGAACGCTCGTGAACTGCCCGTGCAGGTTCCAGGCGGCGACAGGTTCGCCCACAGGCCCGGTCGGGTCGCCGGAGGACGCGCCGCCCTCGGCAGCCGGTGCCAACGCGGACAGTGCGGCCAGACCCAATGCGGCCAGTAATTGGTGCCAGCGCACGTTGCGGACTTCCTAGCGTGAGGGTGATTTGCGCCGTGCGCTGCCAGCCGATCAGAGGCCGGCGGATCAACAAGGGGCCGCGGATTGTAATCGCAATGGCGGGCAGGGCGTATGGACATTCCATGACACCGTGGCCCCCAGCAATATGCGGGTGCGGCATCGGCCCGGCTTGCCGGCATCGCCGCGGCGTGCACCGGCAAAGCCGCTGGCGTGCAGCGCCGGCAGTGCGGTTCAGTAGCGGGCGAAGGCCAGACCGCAGCGGCGCCGAGCGCCGGCCAGCACGTCGCGGGCCAGGCGCCCCGCCGATAGTGCCTGCGCCCGGTAGCCGTCCAGTACGAGGTCGCGTACGGGCGTTGCCGGCCAGGTCTTTTCGATGCGGTCACGCGCGCGCACGGCCCGTTCCTGGGCGTCAATTGCGCAGGCGTAGGCCAGTTGCACCTGGGCGGTAAGCACGATGTTGGCCACGCGCTTGCCCAGTTCTAGGCTGAGGTCCAGCGGGCTGGCTTGGGGTACTGCGGGCGCTTGAAGGCCCGGCGGATGCGCGTTCATGGTCACGGACTCCCGATCGGATCGCCTGCCACGGCAGCTTCCCTTATGGGGTCGGGCGGTGGTTTGAGGCAGTTTGCATGTTGCATAGCAGCATAGCGCATTGCCCAGGCGATGGGATGCCGCAATAGCCGGTCTTTCGGGGTCATTTCGCGCCGGGTACGGCTTGCCGGGGCGGCGCAAGAAAAAGGGCCTCCGCGCGAGGCGCGAAAGCCCTTTTCAACCTTCGGGGACGCTGCGCCGTTTGCGCGGCGAACGTCCGACGTGCGGAATTTACTTGATCGTGGCGTTCTTCTTGAGTTGCTCCACGAACTCCTTGACCTGCTGCTGCTGCAACGATTCGGCGATGCGCTGCTTGACCTGGTCGAAAGGCGGCGGCTGCATGGCCCGCACGTCATCGAGGCGGATCACGTGGTAGCCGAACTGGCTCTTGACGGGCGTGGCCGTGTACTTGCCCTTGTCGAGCTTGACCATGGCGTCCGAGAATTCCTTGACGTAGGCGGCCGCCGGTGCCCAGTCGAGTTCTCCGCCGTTGGCTGCCGAGCCTGCGTCCTTGGTGCCCTTGGCGAGGTCCTCGAACTTCTCGCCCTTGTCGAGCTTGGCGATGATGCTCTTGGCCTGGTCTTCGGAGTCCACCAGGATGTGGTGGGCCTTGTATTCCTTTTCGCCGGCCATGGATTTCTGGCGCTCGTACTCGGCCTTGAGCTGGTCGTCGGTGATCTTGTGCTTGTCGAGCTCTTCACGCAGCAGCGAGCCGATGACGACATTGCGGGCCGCGTTGTCGGAATTGAACTTGACGTCTTCGCGGTCCGTGATCTTGCGCTTCTTGGCTTCCTGCATGAGCACTTCGAATTCGATCAGCTTGTCGCGCAGGGCGGCACGCAGTTCGGGCGTGTCCTTCTGGTTGATCTGCCGCAGGACCAGTTCCAGTTCGGCGGACTTGATGGCGTGGCCATTGACCACCGCGATATTGCCGGCGGGCGCTGCTGCCGGCTTGGCCGCGGCAGGCGCCGCGGCCGGTGCCGCCGAAGGTGCCGCGGTTTGCGCAGCGGCACCCGCGGCGAGTACGGTGGCGGCGAGCGCGGCAGCGAAAAGGGGAAGAGCTCGGAACATGCAATCACCTTAGAGAAATGGAAGGAAAGAGCGTAACCGCGGGATGATACACAAATGCGACAGGGGCGCTGGCTCGGAAAGCGCGAATCGGCGGTCGGCGTTACAGGTGAATCCGCCGCAGCCGCGACGCCATGAAAGCGCCCGCCAAGGCTACCAGGGCGGCGCAGCCAAAGCCTACGCGGAAGGCAAAGGGGATGGCCGGGTCCGTTACGGCCCTTTGCGCCTGCGCGCCCAAGTGCTCCGGGTCATTGCCCGGCAGCAGGGCAAAGATCACCGCGCCGAAGGCCGCGGTGCCGATGGCTGCGCCGGTTGCGCGCGACAGCGTGACGACTGCCGCCGCGGCGCCCAGGCGCGCCCGGCCCGCTAGCGACTGCACCACGACCTGCGCGGTCGGCATGACGGTTCCCAGCCCGATGCCACAGAAAAATCCGAGTATTGCCAGCAAAGTGCGATGCAGCGGCAGCAGCGCCAGCAGCCCAAGCGCCGCGCCGGCAAGAATCATCCCGGCCACCGGCATGGCGTAGGGACGGCCGGTGCGGGCGATCAGCCGGCCCGTGGTCGTGGAGCCGCACACGATGCCGATGGTCACGGGCAGCAGCAGCAGTCCCGATTCGCTGGGGTTGCTGCCCTGGGCCAGCTGCAGGTATATGGGAAGGAAGAACACGATGGAGAACATCGTTGCGCCGAAGCAGATCACGGTGATGGCCATGCCGGCGATCGCGGGATCGCGCAGCAGCTCCACCGGCAGGAAAGGCTCGGGATGGCGCGCTTCGCGATCGACCAGCGCCCACCACAGCGCCACCGCGGCAAGCGCCATGGTAAGGCTGGGCGCCGAGAGCCAGTCGAAGCGGTGGCCGGCAAAGCTTACCCAGGCGAGCGTGACCCCGGCGGCAACGGCAAAGAGCAGCGCGCCCAGCGCATCGGCCAGCGGGTTGACGGCCGCATCGGCCGACTGCGGCAGGCGCCACAGGCGCCAGGCGGCAAGCATGCACAGGGGCACGTTGGCCAGGAACAGCCAGCGCCAGCTGGCGTGATGGACCACCAGTCCGCCGATGATGGGTCCGCCGATGCTGGCCAGCGAGAAATTGGTGGCGAAATACCCCTGGAACCGCGCCCGCTCCCGCGGCGGTACGAGCTCGCCGACCATCGCCTGCGAGAGCACGATCAGGCCGCCGCCGCCCAGCCCCTGCAGGGCGCGCGCGGCCACCAGCACTCCCAGGCTGGGCGCCAGTCCGCAGGCCAGCGATCCGCCCGCAAAGAGCGCCATGGCCACCAGCAGCATGTCGCGCCGCCCGTAACGGTCACCCAGGCGGCCGTACAGTGGCGCGGTGACCGTCATGGCGATCATGTATCCCAGCGCCACCCAGGTGGTGTCGCGCAGCCCGCCCAGTTCGGCGGCTATGCGGGGCGTGGCCGTCGCCAGCAGGGTCTGGTCGGCCACGGCAAGGAACATCGGCAGCATCACCGCGGAGAACAGCTGCAGGAACTGGCGCGTGGTGACCGGCTTGGCAGGCGCCGCTGCCACGGTTTGCGCCGCCGCCCCGCGTGGCGTGGCGCCAGCGGGTTCTGGCGGTGCCGGTTGCGGCTCAGGGGGTGGGGGCACGCGCAGGCGCTCCGGCCTCCGGGTTCCAGTCGCCGCCCAGACCGGCGAAGAGCTGGACGGTGGCGGCCATCTGGCGGCTGCGGATATTGAGCGCCGTGACGTGGTCATTGAGCGCCGTGGTCTGCGCGATGATGACGTTCAGGTAGCTCACGGTGCCGGCCTTGTACTGGTTATTGGTCAGGCGCAGCGTGTCCTCGGCCGCGGCTACGGCGCCGTCCTCGACCACGGCTTCCTGGGCCAGCAGGCGCAGCGCAAGCAATTCGTCCTCGACGTTCTGCAGCGCCGCGAGCACCGTCTTGCGATAGGTGGCCGCCGCTGCATCAAAGGCGGCAATGTCCTGCTGCTTGACCGCGCTGCGCGCGCCCGCGTCGAAGATCGTCTCGGCCAGCGTCGGGCCCAGCGACCAGAAACGGTAGGGCGAGGTCAACAGGTTTGCACCACTGGGCGCGCGGTAGCCGCCCGAGGCCGACAAGGTGAGCGACGGAAAGAAAGCGGCTTGCGCGACCCCGATTTGCGCATTGGCGGCCGCGGCCAGGCGTTCGGCCGAGGCAACGTCGGGCCGGCGCTGCAGCAGGGACGCTGGCAGCTGGGCGGGCACCGCCGGCACCGTCAACACGAATGGCCGGCGCGTCAGCGCGAACTCCTCGGGCGTCTTGCCCACCAGCACCGCGATGGCGTGCTCCATCTGGCCGCGCTGGATGCCCACGTCGATGGCCTGCGCCTTGGTGGCCTCGAGCTGCGCGCGGGCCTGGGCCACGTCGGACTGGGCGGCCACTCCGCCGCGGTAACGGCTGAGGGTAAGGTCCAGCGAGTGCTGGTAGGCCTGCACCGCCTCGTCAAGCAGGCGCTGCTGTTCGTCGGCCACGCGCAGCGAAAAATAGGCGGTGGCCAGTTCCGATTGCAGGCTGAGCACAGCATTGGCCAGCAGTGCTGCGCTGGAGGCTTCGTTGGCATGGGCCGCCTCCAGGCTGCGGCGCACGCTGCCCCACAGATCCGGCACCCAGGATGCCGAGACCTGCGCCAGGTGCAGCGTTGCGGGCGGCAGCTTGAGGCCGTTGGTGGCGTTGGCCGTGCGGGTTATGCCGGCGCTGGCGGTCACGGCTGGAAAGAACGCCGAGCGGGCCAGGTCGACGCTGGCAACGGCCTGGCGGTAATGGGCCTCGGCGACGGCCACATCCTGGTTGGCGCCGGCGGCCGCCTCCTGCAATTGATCCAGTTCCGGATCATTGAAGGCCTTCCACCAGGGGCCGCGCGGCGCCGCGTCGGCGGGCTGCGCCGGCTGCCAGTCCTGTGCCTCGCGGTATGCCGCGGGCAATTTCACCTCGGGCCGCACGTAATCGGGCCCCAGCGCACATCCGGCCAGCAGTGCGCAGGCGGCAGCCATGCACCGCTGCAGGCGGCGCAGCGCTGCCACGCCAGGGTAGGTCGTTGGTACGCGCATCATGTTCCGGGCTTCTCCGCGGTACGAGGGGCCCCCGGCAGTACCAGCGGCACGGCGGCGCCGTGGCCGACGGTGCGGGCCAGCCACAGCCGCAGGCGGTCGAGGCTGAGGTAGACGACGGGGGTGGTGTAGAGCGTGAGCAACTGGCTGAAGACCAGGCCGCCCACCACGGCGATGCCCAGCGGCTGTCGCAGCTCCGCGCCATCGCCGCTGCGCAGCGCAAGCGGTAGCGCGCCCAGCAGCGCGGCGAGCGTCGTCATCATGATGGGCCGCAGGCGCAGCAGGCAGGCGCGGCGTATGGCTTCGCGCGGATCCAGCCCCAGCCGCCGTTCGGTGTCGATGGCCACGTCGATCATCATGATGGCGTTCTTCTTCACGATGCCGATGAGCAGTATCACGCCGATGAACGCGATGATCGTGAGGTCGGTGTGCGACACGTACAGGGCCAGCACCGCCCCCACGCCGGCCGAGGGCAGCGTCGACAGGATGGTGATCGGGTGCACCAGGCTTTCATAGAGGATTCCCAGCACGATGTAGATCGTCACCAGCGCCAGCAGTATCAGCACGGGCTCGCTCGACAGCGAGTCCTGGAATGCCTTGGCATTGCCCTGGAAACCCCCGCGGATCGATGCCGGAACGCCATTGACCGCCATGGCGCGCGTGATGGCCGCCGCCGCCGTGCCCAGCGAAACGCCCGGCGCCAGATTGAACGACAGGGTGTCGGCCGCGAACTGGCCCTGGTGATTGACGGCAAGCGCCGCATTGCCCAGGTCCCAGCGGGCCACTGCCGAAAGCGGGATCTGCGCACCGTTGGGCCCCATGAGCATGACATCCGAAAGCGACTCGGGCCGCTGCCAGAAGCGCGGCGCGGCCTCCTCCACGACGTGGTACTGGTTGAGCGGCTGGTAGATGGTGGACACCTGCCGCTGGCTGAAAGCATCGCTCAGGGCCGCGTCGATCTGCGTCATCGTCAGGCCCAGCCGCGATGCCGAGGCCCGGTCGATCAGCAGCAGGGTCTCGAGGCCCTTGTCCTGCGAGTCGGTGTTGACATCGGCCAGTTCCGGCAGGCCGGCGAGGATCTGCTTGATGCGCGGCTCCCAGGCGCGCAGGTCCGCCAGTTCGTCGCTTTGCAGGGTGTACTGGTATTGGGCGTTGCCGGCGCGCCCGCCGATGCGCAGGTCCTGTGCGCCCTGCAGGAAGAGCGTTGCACCGGCCACGCGGGAAAGCTTGGGGCGCAATCGGTTGATGAAGGCGTCGGTGCTGATGCCGCGCGCGGACAGCGGCTTGAGGATGATGAAGACCTGGGCGCTGTTGGTCTGGCCGCCGCCCGTGAAGCCGTTGACGTTGTCCACGGCGGGGTCGGCCTGGACGATGGCCATCATCTCGCCCAGCTTGGCCGACATGGCCTGGAAGGATGTGCTCTGGTCGGCCTGGATGCTGCCGATCACGAGCCCGGTATCTTGCTGCGGAAAAAAGCCCTTGGGCACGATCACGTAGAGCCACACATTGGCGACCACCGTGAGCAGCAGCACCAGCAGCGTGAGCAGCGGATGGCGCAGGGTGGCGTCGAGCGTGCGGGTGTAGCCGCGCAGCACGGCGTTGCCGATACGGCCGAGCAGCGCATTCCACCTGCGCAGCAGCAGGCCCGGAGCCCGCAGCGGCGCCGCCGCATCGTGGCGGCGAAGCAGGAGCGCGCACATCATGGGCGTGGTGCTGAGGGACACCACCAGCGAGATCGCCACGGCCACCGAAAGCGTGGCCGCGAACTCGCGGAACAGCCGGCCGACGATGCCGCCCATCAGCAGGATGGGGATGAATACGGCGATGAGCGAGATGCTCATCGAGAGCACCGTGAAGCCCACTTCGCGCGCGCCCCGGAAAGCCGCCCGCAGGGGCGAGGCGCCCGCCTCGATATGGCGGGAAATGTTCTCCAGCACGACGATGGCGTCGTCGACCACGAAACCCGTGGCCACGGTGAGCGCCATGAGGGTGAGGTTGTTCAGGCTGAAGCCAAGCAGCTTCATGGCCGCGAAGGTGCCGATCAGGGACACCGGGACGGCAATCGCCGGTATGAGGATGGCGCGCGCATCGCGCAGGAAAAGGTAGACCACCAGGATCACGAGCAGCACCGCCAGGGCCAGCGAGCGTTCGGCCTCGCGCAGCGAGGCGCGGATGGTGGTGGTGCGCTCCATGGCCACGCGCAGGTCCATGGCGGCCGGCACCGAGGCCCTGAGCTGCGGCAGCAGCGCCTTCACGCGCTCGACGGTGTCGATGATGTTGGCGCCGGGCTGGCGAAAGACAAACAGCAGGATGGACGGCTTGCCGTTGGTGGCCCCGGCGTTGCGGATGTTCTCCTGGGAATCTATCACCTGCGCAACATCGCCCAGGCGCACTGCCGCACCGTTGCGATAGGCCACGATGAGCGGAATGTAGTCGGCCGCCTGCTTGGCCTGGTCGTTGGCGCCGATCTGCCAGACCCGGTCGCCGTCCTCGACCAGGCCCTTGGGCCGGTTCGCATTGGTGGCGATGATGGCCGCGCGCACGTCCTCGAGTCCCAGCCCGGTGCGGTTGAGCGCCGGCAGATTGATCTCGACCCGCACGCCCGGCAGGGCGCCGCCGCCCACGTTGACATTGCCGACGCCGTCGACCTGCGCCACGCGCTGGGCCAGAACCGTGGAGGCGGCATCGTACATCTGGCCGCGGGTCAGGGTGTCGGAGGTGAGCGACAGGATCATCACCGGCGCGTCGGCCGGGTTGACCTTGCGGTAGGTGGGATTGCCCGGCATGCCGCTGGGCAGCAGGGCGCGCGAGGCGTTGATGGCGGCCTGCACGTCGCGCGCCGCGCCGTCGATGTCGCGGCTCAGGTCGAACTGCAGCGTGACGCTGGTCTTGCCGATGGAGCTCGACGAGGTCATCTCGGTGACCCCGGCGATCAGGCCCAGGCTGCGCTCGAGCGGCGTGGCAATGGTCGCGGCCATGGTCTCCGGACTGGCGCCGGGATAGGCGGCCTGCACGGAGATCGTGGGAAAGTCGATTTGCGGCAGCGGCGAGACCGGCAGGCTGTAGAAGCCCAGCGCGCCGGCGAGCGCCACCCCCGCGGTGAGCAGGGTGGTGGCCACCGGCCGTGCAATGAAGATGCGCGACGGGTTCATCGCGTCACTGCGCCGGCGCAACTGACGGTGGCCGCCTTGGGCATCATCATGGCGTGCCGCCCGGGGCTGCGTCCGCGTCGCCGGCAGCCCGGTCCGCGCGCCGGGCCTGGCGGCGCGCCTGCCACGCCCGCAGGCGCTGCGCGCCGCGGTCGAACGCAAGGTAGATGACAGGCGTGGTAAATAGAGTCAGCACCTGGCTCACGAGCAGCCCGCCGACGATCGTGATGCCCAGGGGATGGCGCAGCTCGGAGCCCACGCCACCGCCCAGCATCAGCGGTAGCGCCCCGAAAAGGGCGGCAAGGGTGGTCATCATGATGGGCCGGAATCGCAGCATGCAGGCCTCGTAGATGGCCACATCGGCGCTCTTGTGCTCGTTGCGTTCGGCATCGAGCGCGAAGTCGATCATCAAGATGGCATTTTTCTTGACGATGCCGATGAGCAGGATGATGCCGATTACGGCGATCACGCCCAGATCATGGCGCGACACCATGAGCGCCAGCAGGGCGCCGATGCCCGCCGAGGGCAGGGTGGACAGGATGGTGAGCGGATGCACGAAGCTCTCGTAGAGCACGCCCAGCACGATGTACATGGTGACCACCGCCGCCAGTATGAGCAGCAGTTCGGAGCCCAGCGCGGCGCGAAAGGCCAAGGTCGCGCCCTGGAAGCGGGTCTGGATGCTGAGCGGCATGCCCAGGGCCGCCTCGGCCGCCTCGATCGCATCTACCGCGGCGCCCAGGGAAGCGCCCGGCGCCAGGTTGAAGGACACGTTGGCTGCCGGAAATTGCCCCAGGTGGTAGATGACCAGCGACGCATTGCGCTCCACCACGTGCGCGATGGCCGACAGCGGCACCTGCTGCCCGCCCGTGCCGGGTACGTAGAGGCGGGCGATGGCGTCGAGCCCGGCGCTCTGGTCGGGTTGGGTCTCCAGCACCACGCGGTACTGGTTGGACTGCGTGAATATGGTGGAGACCAGGCGCTGGCCGAAGGCGTCGTAGAGCACGTTGTCGATGGCGGCCAGGGTGACACCCAGGCGCGATGCCGAATTGCGATCGACCTCGACGTAGGCCTGCAGCCCCAGGTTCTGCGTGTCGTCGCTGACGTCGGCCAGCTGCGGAATCTGCCGCAATCGCTGCACGAGACGGGGGACCCAGGTGACCAGGTCATCGGCACTGGGCGAGTCCAGCGAGAACTGGTACTGGGTGCGCGAGACCCGGTCCTCGATGGTGAGGTCCTGGACGGCCTGCAGGTAGACGTTGATGCCCGGCACCTGCGCGGCGCGCTGCTGCAGGCGCGCTATCACCACGGCCGCGTCGTCGCGCGTGCCGTGCGGCTTGAGGTTGATCAGCATGCGCCCGCTGTTGAGCGTGGGGTTGATGCCATCGACGCCAATCTGCGACGAGGCCGACTCCACGTCGGGATCGGCCAGCAGGGCCCGCGCCAGCGCGCGCTGCCGGTCCATCATGGCGCCGAAGGACACGGTCTGCGATGCTTCCGTGATCGCCTGGATGGCGCCGGTGTCCTGTATGGGCAGGAAGCCCTTGGGCACCGCCACGTAGAGAAGCGCGGTCAACAAGAAGGTGCCGACTGCCACCAGCAGGGTGGCGCGCTGGTGCTGCAGCACCCAGCGCAGGGCGCGCCCATAGCCGGCCAGCAGGCGCTCGAAGGCCGTGGAAAAGGCCTGCAGCAGGACCGAGCCGTGCGCGGCCGGCTCGCGCCGCAACAGGCGCGCGCTCATCATGGGCGTGAGCGTGAGCGACACCGCGGCCGAGATCAGTATGGCCACGGCCAGAGTGATGGCGAACTCGCGGAACAGCCGGCCCACGACATCGGACATGAAAAGCAGCGGGATGAGGACGGCAATGAGCGACAGCGTCAGCGAAATGATCGTGAAGCCGATCTGGCCCGCGCCCTTGAGCGCGGCTTCGAGCGGCGGGTCGCCGGCCTCGACGTAGCGGGCGATGTTCTCGATCATCACGATGGCATCGTCGACCACGAAACCGGTTGCCACGGTGAGCGCCATGAGCGTGAGGTTGTTGATGCTGAATCCGGCCAGGTACATGACGCCGAAGGTGCCAGCCACCGACAGCGGCACCGTCACGCTGGGAATGAGGGTGGCCGCCGCATTGCGCAGGAACAGGAATATCGCCAGCACCACCAGGACGATGGAAAACCCCAGCTCGATCTCCACGTCGCGCACCGACGCCCGGATGGTGGTGGTGCGGTCGGTGAGCGTCACGATGGTGACCGACGCGGGCAGGCCGGCCTGCAGCTGCGGCAGCAGTGCCTTGACGCGGTCGACCACTTCGATGACATTGGCGCCCGGCTGGCGCCGGATGTCGAGGACGATGGCCGGCGTGTCGTTGGCCCACGCCGCCAGGCGCACGTTTTCGGCGTCGTCCACCGTGGTGGCCACGTCCGACATGCGGATTGGGGCGCCGTTGCGGTAGGCAATGACGATGTCGCGATAATCGGCCGAAGACCGCAGCTGGTCGTTGGCGTCGATGGTCGTGGCGCGCTGCGCGCCGTCGAAGCTGCCCTTGGCCAGATTGACGTTTTGCGCGGCTATCGCCGTTCGCACGTCCTCGAGCGACAGGCCCATCGCCGCGAGGGCGCGCGGGTTGACCTGGACGCGCACGGCAGGCTTGCCGCCGCCGCTCAGCGTGACCAGACCGACCCCGCTCAGCTGCGAGATCTTCTGCGCCACGCGCGTATCGACCAGGTCTTCCAGGCGAGGGATGGGCACGGTGTCGGAGCTCACGGCCAGCGTGAGCACGGCCGTGTCGGCCGGGTTGACCTTGCTGTAGACGGGCGGCGCCGGCAGGTCGGTGGGCAGGAAGGTGAAGGAGGCGTTGATGGCCGCCTGCACTTCCTGTTCGGCCACGTCGAGGGACAGCCGCAGGTCAAATCGCAGCGTGATGGTGGAGGCGCCGCCGGAACTGGCCGACAGCATCTGCGTCAGGCCCGGCATCTGGCCGAACTGGCGCTCGAGTGGCGCCGTGATCGACGACGTGACCACGTCGGGACTGGCGCCCGGATAGAGCGTGTTCACCTGGATGGTGGGGTAGTCCACCTGCGGCAGCGCGGACTGCGGCAACTGGCGGAAGGCCACCATGCCTGCCAGGATCACCGCCACCATGAGCAGCGACGTGGCGACCGGCCGGACGATGAAGATGCGGGACAGGTTCAAGACGCGCTCGCCGGCAGGGCGCTCATTCCCTGTGGTGTTTCTTCTTGCCGTCGTCCCCGGCCCCGGCCGCGCCGCTGGCGGCACCCGGCTTTGCGTCGGCCCGGGCGCCGGGCGCGATCCTGTCGATCTTTGCGCCTTCGCGCAGCTTGTCGGTTCCGTCCGTGACCACGGTATCGCCTTTGGCCAGGCCGTCGATGACCTGTACCCGGTCGCCTTCGGTAATGCCCAGCTTTGGCACCCGCATGGTCACGGTGTCGTCGGCCTGCACGAGATAGACGTAATTGCCGGGAGCACCGCGCTGCACGGCGGCCGCCGGAATGGTGAGCGCGTCCGGGAGGGTTTCCAGGTGCAGACGCACGTTGACGAACTGGTTGGGAAACAGCGCCAGGTCCGCATTGGCGAACCGTGCCTTGAGCTTGACCGTTCCCGTGGTGGTGTCGATGAGGTTGTCGACCGATGCCAGGCGCCCGGTGCTCAGCAGCGTGCGGCCATCGCGACCGTAGGCTTCGGCCACCATCGCCCCGCCCTTGGCCATGCGCTGCACCACGTCCTGCACCGCATCCTGCGGAACCGGGAATACGACGTCGATGGGCTGGACCTCGGTGATCACCACGAATCCGGTGGTGTCGGCTGCATGGACGATATTGCCGGCATCGACCTGACGCAGGCCCACCCGGCCGCTGACCGGCGCCGTGACATGGGTGTATTCAAGATTGAGTTCCGCGGCCTGGATCTGCGCGCGGTCGGAGTTGACCGTGCCCTTGAGCTGGCGCACCAGCGCTTCCTGGGTGTCGAGCTGCTGCTTGGGAATGGAATCCTCTGCGCTCAGGCCCCGATAGCGTTCCAGGTCGACGAGGGCGTTTTGCAGCTGGGCGTCGTCGCGCTCCAGGTTCGCCCTGGCGCTGGCCAGTGCGGCTTCGAACGGGCGCGGATCGATCTGCGCCAGCAGGTCGCCGGCACGCACGAACTGACCTTCGGTAAAGGCGACCCGCGACAACTTGCCATCGACCTGCGCGCGGACCGTCACGGTGCTGCGCGCCACGGCCGTTCCCAGCGCTGTAAGCGTGTGATCTAACGGCCCCGCCGTCACGGCAGCCACGGCGACGGGCATGGGCCGGGAACCATCGGGCCGTTTGGCCGCGCCGGTGCTGGCGCTGGCACCCCAGCCGAAGGGATTCCAGTACACGAGGGCGCCCACCGCAACCAGGGCAACAACGCCGAAGGTCAGCCAGCGGTGGCGGGTATGGGGAGCCGGTTCGCCGTTGGGCGCTTGCAATATCGGGGCGGGGGTCATCGTGTGAAAGAGAGGGGAGAAGGGCAAATCCGGTTGCCGACGGGAATATCGACCGTGGCGGCAGATTCAAGGTGGTGGATTATGACCCCCGCGGCGGGCGGCGGAGAAACGCTGCCGGAGCGCGCCCCCGGCAGGCGTCCGGACCGGCGTGCAGGCACCGGTCCGGTAGGGCGACGATTTACTGCGGCGCGGCGGGCGCGGGCGCTGGAGCCGGGGCCCGGGCGGGTGCCGGGTCCGGCGCAGGCGGCTGTGCCGCAACCGGACGCCATCCGCCTGGGCACGATTGCACATAGGGGTAGTAGGCCCGCGCTGCATCGCAGTAGTACCAGTTTTGCGGCTGCTGCGGCAGCGTGCTGTTCACCACCGGCGCTACCGGAGGCACGTAACCATAGGGTGCCGGGTAGCCGTAGTAGGGGTAGTAGCCGTACGGGTAGTAGTACGGATAGGGTGTCCACACCCCGGCGTCGATGTACCACCAGCCGAAATGGCCGCCGTGCCAGCCGTGATCCCAGCGACCGCCGCCGCTCCAGCCGACCCCAACCGCACCGCGGTATCCGGGACCCGCGGCCCGAAAGCCGCCACCGCCGTGCCAGTCGGCGCGTACGGCGTGCCCCACGGACCTGCCGGCGTACCCATGGGACGCACCGCTGAAGGCCCGCGCATGCTGCTCGCTGGCATGGCTGCGCCCCGGCCAGGCGATGAGCACCGCCGCCGCAAGACCCAAGGCGGCCAGTGCCCCCCAATGCGGGCGGCCCGCCCGCACACTGAAAGTTTGCACCCGCGACTTCATCTGCCATCTCCCTGAGGAAACCACCGGACAATCGACGCTCGCAACCGTGACTGGGTAGGGGGCGAAGGGCCCGGCACACGTATTTTGCTACTGCGGCGGGCGCTTGCGGCCGGTAATTTGGTAAACGTTGCAACAGGACGTTTCCGGCCCCGGCCGCGCGGCCCGTTGCCGTACGCGGGCGGCCAACTAGCCTCAGATGGCGTCCGGCCTGGTCAGTGCGCATCGCTGACGGCCGGTGCGCCAGCGCCACCCGGCGCGCGGCGCGCATTGGCCAGCCAGACAAGGCCCAGCAGCAAGATGAAGATGCCGGCCGCGATATAGAACAGCTCGTCTGCCGCCAGGGTGTAGGACTGGGCATCGATCATGCGGTCGATGTTGCCCAGCGCCTGGCCCTGGGTGAGGCCCTGGGACTGCATCTGCGCCACCGCCTGCGTGCTCGTGGTGTTGTAATCGCTGATCCGTTCGGCCAGCTGGGAATGGTGCAGCTGCGCACGGTTGTCCCACAAGGTGGTGGTGAGCGACGTGCCCGCTGCCCCGGCGGCGATGCGCACGAAGTTCGACAGCCCCGACGCCGCTGCCAGGCGCTCCGGCCCCAGCCCCGACAACAGGATGGTGTTGAGCGGAATGAACATGCAGGCCATTGCGACGCCCTGCAGGAGCGCGGGCAGCGCAATGGTGCCGAAATCCGTTCCGGTGGTGAACTGCGAGCGCATCCACAGCACGCCGGCAAAGCAGATGAAGGAAACGCTGGCCAGCATGCGCGGATCGAGCTTGTTTATGTTGCGGCCGATGATGGGCGAGAGCAGCAGCGCCAGAAAGCCCACCGGGGCGAGCACGAGTCCGGCGTCGGTGGCCGTATAGCCCATGTATTGCTGCAGCCACAGCGGGATGAGGACCACGTTGCCGAAGAACAGGCCGTAGGCGAGCGCCAGCGCGCTGGTGCCGATGGCGAAGTTGCGGATGCGAAACAGCGACAGGTCCACCACCGGGTGCTTGTCGGTGAGTTCCCAGATCAGGAAAACCACGAAACCCACCACGGTCAGTATTGCCAGCACCCATATCTCGGGCGCATTGAACCAGTCGAGCTCGCGCCCCTTGTCGAGCATGATCTGCATCGAGCCCACCCAGACGACCAGCAGGCCCAGGCCGACGAAATCCACCGGTAGCCGCCGGATCTGCGTCTCGCGGCCGCGAAACACCGATGCCGTCACCCATGCCGCCATGAAGCCGACGGGAATGTTGATGTAGAAGATCCACGGCCAGCTCAGGTTGTCGGATATCCAACCGCCCAGGGGCGGTCCGATGATGGGCGCCACCAGGGTGGTCATCACCCACAGGGCCATGGCGATGCCGGCGCGCGCCGGCGGATAGCTGCTGAGCAGCAGCGCCTGGGACATCGGGATCATGGGACCGGCCACGAGGCCTTGCATCACGCGGGCCGCAATCAGCAGCTGCAGGTTGGGAGCCAGTGCGCACAGCAGCGATGCCAGCGTGAACAGCATGGTGGCATACAGGAAGACCTTCACCTGGCCGAAGCGTTGCGCCAGCCAGCCGGTGAGGGGCACGGTGATGGCCGTGGACACCGCAAACGAGGTGATGACCCAGGTGCCCTGCGACGGGCTCACGCCATTGTCGCCGGCGATGGCCGGGATGGACACATTGGCGATCGACGTGTCCAGCACATTCATGAAGGTGGCCAGCGACAAGGCAATGGTGCCCGCAATGAGCGGCCCGCCGCGCAGGGGCGCCAGCGGCGTGGCCTTGGCCGGCGCAGGGGAAGCCGGCGCGCCGCCTGCGGCGGCAGAACCGGGAGGGGTGGCGGTTGTCATGGGTTATCCGCGCGGCGTCCGGGCCGATGCCATCAGGGACGGTGATCCACCGGTACCGCGCTGGCCACCGGTGCCGTTGCTGACCGCTGCGTCTGGTCATCGGTGCCGGCGTCGACCGCCGCTGCGCCGGGCGACCTGCCGCCAACCCCGGGCAGCTGGCCAGACGGCACGGTGGCGACATTGGCGGGCACGCCGCCTGCCACGCTATTGCTGGCAATGATGCGCGCCACCAGCGCATCGGCTTCCTTGTCGCCGCCGTCAAAGACGCTGGTCTGGTTGTCCGGCGATGCATCGTCATGCGACGAAACCACCGCGCCGCTGCGGTCGCGCACGTCCACCGTCGCGCGGATGGACAGGCCTACCCGGAGCGGGTGATCGTGCAGTTCCCGCGGGTCCAGGGCGATGCGCACCGGAACCCGCTGCACCACCTTGATCCAATTGCCGGTGGCGTTTTGCGCTGGCAGCAGGGCAAATGCCGAACCCGTACCCGCCCCCACGCCGATGACCCTGCCGTGGTACTGCGCGTGCTTGCCGTATACGTCCGCGATCACCTTCACCGGCTGCCCGATGCGGATGTTCTCCAGCTGCACTTCCTTGAAGTTGGCGTCGACCCACAGGTTGTCCATGGGCACCAGGGCCAGCAACGAGGTGCCCGGTGAAACGCGCTGTCCTACCTGCACGTTGCGCCGCGCGATCTGTCCGTTGATCGGCGCAACGATCTCGTTGCGTCGCATGGCGAGGTAGGCCTCGCGTACGCGTGCCGCGGCCGCCAGCACATTGGGATGGCTGGCCACCGTGGTGCCCGCGGTGTAGGCGCGATTGGAGAGCAGCTGTTCGCGCGCGCTGGCCAGCGCGGCCTTGGCGGTGGAGACGCTCAGCTCGGCGTGGCGGATCTCCTCGTCGGAGACGGCGCCGGACTCGCGCACGCTGTTGCGTCGCTGCAGGTCGTCCCGGGCCCGCTCGAGTTCGGCCTCGCGCAGTGTTACGTTGGCCTGCAGCACGTCGTTGTTCGAATACAGCGCGCGGGTCTCGCGCACCGCCTGCGCAAGCTGCGCCTCGCGTTGCAGCAGGTCGATGTGCGCATCGGCAGGATCGAGGCGGACCAGCAGCTGGCCCGCGCGCACGGTGTCGGTTTCGTCGGCGCCAATTGCCACCACCGTGCCGGTGGTCTGCGTGGTGATGGAAACCACGCGGCCGCCGACGTAGGCGTCGTCGGTGTCCTCGTAGTTGCGGCTGACGAGGAGCCAGTACAGGAAGGCGCCGACGCCGACGGTGATCACCACCACCGCCGTCAGGATGAGGGCGGAGCGGCGCATCGAGCCACGCTGGCGCGCGGGCGGTGCGGCTGCCGCAGCTGCCGGTGCATGCGGCGCGGCCGCCACCGCGGATTGCGGCCGGGTGTTGTCACCGGCTGTGCGGTCGTTGGGGTTTTGCTCGCTCATGATTACTCTCTGCTGACGGTTTTGTTGGCTGCCTGGGGATCGCGAAAGCCCCCGCCCATGGCCAGGGCCAGGGACACGTCCAGGGCCGCAGCCCTGGCGTCGAGGTCGACTTCCGAGCGGCGCTGTGAGAGCACCGCCCCCTGCGCGGTTAGCACGGTGAGGAAATTGCCCAGTCCGGCCCGGTAACGGGTGACGGCAAGGTCTGCGGCAGCCTGGGCGTTGGCCGTGGCCAGTTCCTGCTGGACGCGCTGGCGGCGTACTGCGGCGATGGAACTGGAAGCATCGGCCACTTCGCGCGCGGCCTGCAGGATCGTGGCGTTGTAGCTGTCGATGGCCTCGTCGGCCTGCGCGCTGGCCGCGCGCAGCGCCGCGCGCAGCGAGCCGCCCTGGAAGATCGGCAGGTGCACGGCGGGACCGACCTGCCAGGTACGGCTCTTGTATTCGAAGAGCCGCTGCGTGCTCAGTGAATTGATGCCCACCAGCGCATTGATGTTCACGTTGGGATAGAAGTCTGCGCGGGCCGCATCCACGCCATGCAATGCGGCGGCCACCCGGCGTTGCGCCGCCGCAATGTCGGCGCGCCGGGCCAGCAGATCCAGCGGCAAGGCTGTCGGCGGCGCCAGCGCTGCATCGTCGGGCAGGCGGGCCTGCACGGAGTCGGCTGCATCGGGCGACTGGCCGGCCAGCACGGCCAGTGCGTGGCGCGCCAGCGCGATCTGTTCTTGGGCCCGTTCGATGTCGACGCGGATCTCCGGCACGGTCACTTCGGCCAGGCGGCGCTCCACCTGGGTGTCCAGACCCGCGCGCACGCGGTCACGAACCAGTTCCAGTGTCCTGGTCCGGTCGGTCTCGATCTGCACGGCGATTCGGTGAGCCTGCTGCGCCCGGGCCAGTTCGAAGTACGCGTGGCCAATGGCGCCGGCCAGGCGAACGCCGGCAAGGTCGCGGTCCAGCGCGCTGGCCTGCGCCGCCAGCCGCGCGGCATCGGTGCGTGCGGCCAGCCTGCCAAAGAGATCGAGTTCCAGGGTGGACGCGAGGTCCACGTCGTTGATGGTGCCGACCAGGCCGCCCAGCGGGGGCGGAAAGATGCCCGTTCCCGAGAGCCGCTCCGCGGTCGATTGCGCGCTGAAATTGAGCGACGGCAATTCGCCCGCGTGCGTTGCGGCCAGAAACGCTTCGGCCTGCTGCAGGCGTGCGCTGGCGATGCGCAGGTCCGGGCTGTCGCGCAGGCCCCGCTCGATCCACGCCGTGAGTTCCGGATCATGGTAGACGGCCCACCAGGCCTTGTCGCCAAAGGCGTCTGGCGCAGAAGTGCCCGCTTCACCGCCCGCGAGATGCAGGCTTTGGCCAAGTTCACGGGCTGTGGGCATCTTCTCGTGCGGTCCCAAGGAGGGATCGGCCGCGCAGCCCGCCAGCCCCACCACGATGGACATCAGGATGAACCCAGGGAAGGCCTTGCACCGAAGTGAACGGGGGAAGGCATTTCGATTCATGGCAGTTCCTCCGTGCCTTCGCGCCGTGCGGCCTCGCGCTGGCCGGCGGCAATCACGCGTTCTAGCAGGTCGCGCAACTGATCGACCTCGGCGTGCGTGAGGTCGGCAAGGTGGGCATTGAGCACGTCGGCGATGACAAACGGCACCACCGCGGCGGCCTTCTGTCCTTCCGCGGTGAGTTCGAGTTGCTGCACGCGCCGGTCATCGACGCTGCGCACGCGGCGCAGCAACCCCTTGTCTTCCAGCCGGTCGAGCAGGCGTGTCGTGGCGCCCGAGTCGCAACCCACCATGCGAGCCATCTGCGTGGCAGTAGCCTGCGAATTGCGCGACAGCTTGAGCAGCGGCCGCCATTGCGCGTCGGTAAGGTTGTGCTCGGCCATGCGTGCGTCAATGGCGCGCGAGAGCAGGTCCACCGCCTGCTTCATGAGGAAGCCGACACTGTCTTCCGTGCGGTACTGATCGCCGCGGTAGTAACCCCGCGGGGCCGGTGCCGCCGTGGCTGACTGGGAGGAAGCAGCGGCCGCCAGCGTGGAAAGTTTGGTCATAAAGCCTGTGTGGGAAATGATTGGTTGGGCAATATATGGCTGGGCAATATTTGACTAGGCAGGATTATTCCCTGCCTAGGCACGCATTGTCAAGCGGCCAAGCGGTGAGGCCATTACTGCAGCAATGATGAGAGGGAAGCTGCGGTTTTTTCAGGCGAAAAGGTCAAGGCGCCCGGCTTCGTGTAAAATCTTGCACCTTGCGCCCGTAGCTCAGTTGGATAGAGTACTTGGCTACGAACCAAGGGGTCGTGGGTTCGAATCCTGCCGGGCGCGCCAAAAACCGCTGTAAAATTAATGGCTTAGAGCTAAGCGCTCTAGGCCATTTTTCTTGCTGCAGAGACTTTGAAGGAACTCGCCTTCGCAGGCTACTTTTCCTTGCTCTCTGCCACCAGCGTCAGGAGCAGCTTGTTTGACGCTTGGGACTCGTCAGCGATCCGCTCCAGCGCACAGCGCAGTTCCAGGAGCTGCGCTCGCGCGTAGCGCTGCGTAACGGAAGTTTTCGAGTGCCACAGAACATCGGCGATCGTTCCTTCGCCGACGCCCGCTGTTGATTCTCAGCGCAAACGGGATTGACCGCCACTACTGCGTACTTCTTGCATTTGGGGCACTCCACGGACATCGGAGGCGATGGAAATACGTGATCTAGCCGGTCTGGCGCGGCTGGCTTCGGCCAGCCGCGCTCTCCGCCAAGGCTTCTGCCCGCACAGTCGGGACGAACAAGGCTGATCTGCGGCCTAACCGCCCACAGCGGCTTGGAAATGGCAGTCCCACCTTTTTCCATTGAAACCGATTGTCCGATCATGTATTCTAGTCAGCATGACTAGATTAGCAAAAAACAGCACCGCGCCGACGAAACCTCGCAAGCCCCGAGCCCCAAAGGGGCGCGCCGGCTACTGGCTCCTGCAGGACGCCAAGGCGCGTTTCAGCGAACTCGTGCGCAAGGTGCGCAGCGAAGGGCCGCAGCACGTGACCGTGCACGGCCGTGACGAGGTGGTTGTCATTGCCGGCGAGGAATTCCGGCGCCTCAAGGGCAACGTCACTGGCAAGGCGCTTATCGCGGCCATGCAAGCCTCGCCGCATCGCGACATCGAAATCGAGCCCAAGCGCGGCCCCCTGCCCGTACGCGACGTGGCGCTGTGACGGGCTGGCTGCTCGACATTAACATCCTCTCGGAGCTCAGGCGCCCGAAACCTGAGCCAAAGGTGCTCGCGTTCATCGCGGCGCAGCCTCTCGAACTGCTCTACGTCAGCTCCGTCACCCTGGCCGAAATCCGCTTCGGTATCGAATTGCTTCCCGACGCTGGCCGCCGCTCCGAACTAAACGATTGGCTTGCCCACAAGGTGCGGCCAATGTTCGAGCAGCGGGTGCTTGCCGTCTCGGAAGACGTCATGTTCCGCTGGCGTTTGATGGTCGAGGAAGGCCGCAAGGTAGGCCATACCTTCTCGCAGCCGGATCTAATCATTGCCGCCACCGGCCAGCACCACGGCCTGACGATCGTATCGCGCGATACGGCCGATTACCTCAAGGCCAAGGTCGCCGTGTTCAATCCGTGGGTTGAGGCTATGCCTCCGGCGCCGGAATATCGAACGCCATGACGGTCAGGTGCAGGATCTTTGCGGCGTCGTCCTTGTGGCGAAACGCATAGCGGAAGCCGGTCTCCCCGCGCTTTCCTTCATCTTTCTGAAAATTGGGGTGCGCCCGGACCGTCTCCGGGAGGGTGCTCACGACCCTTGAAAAATCCTTGTTCCGGTTGAACACAAGGATGGCCGCCTTCGAATCCCGCCATGACAAATAGCCGAGGAGCTGGTCGATCGTCTCCATCAGTTTCGCCGGGCCGCTCCAAACCTTGCATTCCGCGATGAAGATGTTGCGGTCGCCTGACCGGATCAGAATATCCGTCTTGCCCTGGTAGTTGAAGGTCTCACCGGTCGCCTGCCCCTCGTAATGACCATTCAGTTGGACGAGAATGTTCTTTCCGCCGTCATACTAGGCCAGCATTCCGGAGTAAATCTGGGCCACTGGTTATAGGATGATTCTGCTACTCGGTTGTGGATAAGTCTACGGGCG
>Ga0075030_100000492_pt1 | contig 34215 bp, 27 predicted proteins | sample LitLauG_LLR_2012_FD_71393 | JGI IMG/M metagenome (GOLD analysis project Ga0075030, IMG submission 71393) | Freshwater sediment microbial communities from Pennsylvania, USA - Little Laurel Run_MetaG_LLR_2012 | ecosystem: Environmental > Aquatic > Freshwater > Creek > Sediment | place: USA...
GCTGAGGGCTGAGGGCTGACGGCTAACTCATGCACTCCATCTCCGATGAGCGGAACTGGCTGACCTGGCTGGTGAAGGTTCGCATCCTGATCCTGATGGTCCTGCTCGCCATCGAACTGGCCGTCATCCAACTCACGCCCAGCCCGCTGCCGATCGCACCCTTTCTGACCGGGATGGTGCTGTGGTTCGTGCTCTCGTTGTTTTTCCTTTTTCTCGTTTCGGTGTGGCGCGAACATCGGCTGCAAGCCATCCTGCAGGTGCTCGCCGACCTGGCCATGGTCACGCTCGTCGTCCATGTGACCGGCGGCATCGACAGCTCGCTGAATTTCCTCTACCCGCTGGTCATCGTGGTCGCTTGCATGCTTCTGCCGCGGGCCTGGGGATACCTGAGCGCGGCGCTGGCTTTCATCCTGTTCGGAACCATCCTCGAACTCGATTATTACCTGGTCATCCCCTCGTATTCGAGCTCGCACCCCAAGCTCAAGGCCTTGCAGGTGGTGATCTTCGTCAACCTGTTTGCCTACTTTGCCATCGCCTACTTGGCCGGCTTGCTGATGAGCAAGCTGCGCCAGGTGGATGTGCAACTCAAGGATGCCAGCGGCGCGCTCAAGAATCTGCAGGCGCTCCACGAGAATATCGTGCAGTCCATGAGCGGCGGCGTCATCACTACGGGGCTCGACGGACGCATCACGCTGGTCAATCGCGCGGCCCAGCAACTCCTGGAAATCTCCGAAGCCGAGTTGCGCGGAAGCTCAGTGGCCGATCTCTTCCAGGATCCCTTGCCCCACTTTGGCGGGGACCGGGGCGATGCCGAGGTCCGCTACATGACGGCCAACGGCTTCCGCAAAACCTTTCGGGTGCGGGTGTCCGCACTCAATCTGAGCGCGCGCGGCGACCTGGGCTTTGTCTATGCCTTCGACGATCTCACCGAGATCCGCCGCCTGGAGCGCGAGGTGCGCATGCAGGACCGGCTGGCCGCGGTGGGCCGCCTGGCCGCCGCCATTGCCCACGAAATCCGCAATCCCCTGACATCGATTGCCGGTTCGGTCAGCATGTTGTCGGATGCGCCCGCGTTGAATTCCGATGAGCGGCACCTTCTGCAGATTGTGATCCGGGAGTCCGACCGCCTCAATAACATCGTCACCGATTTTCTGGCCTACTCTCGGGGCAAGCAATATCGTTTCGAGCGCGTGAACCTGGTCCCTTTGCTCGAGGACACGCTCACTCTGCTTGAACACCGCCTCAAATCGGAGAACACGGGCATCAAACTGGCGCGCAGGTTCGCGAATTCCGAAGCCTGGGTGCTGGCCGACGGCGACAAGCTCAAACAGGTGTTTTGGAATTTCTGCGAAAACGCGGTGCGCGCCATCAAGACGACGGGCAAAGGTGGAACGCTGACCGTGGCATTGGCGGAGCGCGGCTCGGACTGGGAAATGAGTTTCGCCGACACCGGTCCCGGCATCAACCCGCAGCAGACGGAAAGAATCTTCGAGCCTTTCCAGTCGAATTTTGAAGGCGGAACCGGCCTCGGCTTGGCCATCGTGTATCAGATCGTGCAGGCGCATGAGGGCAAGGTCTGGGCGCGTTCGGAAATGGGCAAGGGCACCAGTTTCGTGCTGCGCTTGCGGCGCCTGGAATATACAGATGAGCCGGGAGCCACGGATGCAACTTCTTCCGGGGAGGAATCAGCCGGCGCGCAAACTCTCGGAACCGCGCTGGCCGGCGCTGGAGCGAAGGGAGGATCGCGTGGGTAACATTCTCGTCTGCGACGACGAGCGCTCGATCTGCGAACTGCTCGACATCACTTTGCGCCGCGATGGCCACAAGGTGGAAACCGTCACTGGAGGCGAAGCCGCGAAGCGCAAAATCGACAGCGCGTTGTTCGACGTAATTGTTACCGACATCAAAATGCCGGGCGTGGATGGAGTCGAAGTGCTGCGCCACGCGCACCAAATTTCACCCGAATCCGCGGTCATCTTAATGACCGCGGTCGATGACTACGAAGCGGCGGTGCAGGCGGTAAAAGCGGGCGGCGCGACCGATTACATCCGCAAGAGTCCGGGACTGGTGGATGAAGTGAAACTAGCCATCACCCGCGCGCTGACCCGGGTTTCGCTGAGCCGTCAGAACTTTGCCCTGCGCCGCGACGCGGCCGCGCGCAATTCGCTCGACAACCTCATCGGCGCCAGTCCGGCGCTCGAAAAACTGAAGCAGACGATCCGCACGGTCGCGACTACCAGCAGCACGATCCTGGTTTACGGCGAGAGCGGAACCGGCAAAGAACTCGTCGCCAGGGCCGTGCATACCTGCTCGCCGCGGGCCTCCGAGGCTTTTGTTTCGGTCAACTGCGGCGCGTTCCCGGAGACGCTGCTTGAGAGCGAACTCTTCGGCTATGTCAAAGGCGCCTTCACCGGCGCGAACCAGAACCGGCGCGGACTCTTCGAAGTCGCCGACCAGGGCACGATTTTTCTCGACGAGATTGGCGAGATGACCATGCCCATGCAGGTCAAACTGCTGCGCGTGCTGCAGGAGCGCACCGTGCGTCCGGTGGGGGGCACAGCCGAAATTCCGGTGGATGTCCGCGTCATCGCCGCCACCAACCGCGATCTCGACCGCCAGGTTGCCGACGGCACCTTCCGCGAAGACCTCTACTACCGCCTGAATGTCATTCCCATACGCGTTCCGGGGCTGCGCGAGCGCCGCGAAGACGTACCGCTGCTGGCCAATCACTTCCTGAAAAAATATGCGCCCGGGGCCGGCAAGAACATTCACGGTGTCGCCGCTTCGTCGCTGGAGACGCTCACCGGTTACGACTGGCCGGGCAACGTCCGGCAACTGGAAAACACCATCGAACGGGCGGTGGCGCTCGAAGCCACCAGCGAGTTGCATGTCGAGTTGCCAGTGGAGCGTGCCAAGGCGCGCGCCGCAGCTGCGGGCGCGGACGGCGCAAGCAGTATGCCCGCAGGCATGAACGTGCCCGCCGGTTCGGTCCTGCCTGAAGGCGTGAACATGGAAGACTATGTTGCGCAGATCGAGCGCTCGCTCTTGCAGTCCGCGCTGGGACAAACCCGCGGCGTGCAGGTCAGGGCTGCGGATGTGCTTGGCATCTCCTACCGGTCGTTTCGTCACTTGATGAAGAAGTACGAGTTGTAAACCTCTTATTCTGCAATCCCTCATCCCGACTACCGGCTATCTCCCCATCCTCCGACTTAGGGTTTTTCAGGTCTGGTCTCCCTGGCTTGTGACTTCCGTCCTTGACGGATAGCCGTATCCGGTTATACTCAGGCCTTTAAGCAGATCCCGGATTCCGGCTCGAGGGGGGCCGGACTCCCGGAGGAGGCGCTATTGCTGTCGCCGCGGAAAATGCTGTCTGTCCCCCTGGAGTTCGTAGTTCCCGCCTGCAACGAACCCTGTTTCTCGACACTTAGGTTTCGACCTTATTTAGTTTGGGAGAAATGTCATGACCCTATTTCGTTCCAGTAAGTGGACCTTGCTTGGGCTGGCAATCAGCCTGTTGGCCGCGCCACAGGCGAAGGCTGGTATGGGTTTCCAGCCGGTCTCGCCCGATGAGCTCAAGATGACCAGCGAGCCGCTGGCGCCAGGAGCACCCGCGATCATTCTGTACCGGCAAGTGGACCGGGATGACAATATCCACACTCCCCACGAAGACAATTACTTTCGCATCAAGATCCTGACCGAAGAGGGGCGGAAGCGTGCCGACGTCGAGATTCCATACTGGAACGTGAACCAGGACGTAGCAGGGGTCAAGGCCCGGACCATCCGGCCGGACGGCTCGATCGCAAATTTTGACGGTAAAGTTTTTGCGAAGGAACTGGTCAAGGGAAAATTCGAGGGGACGGGAGTGAAATATCTGGCGAAGACCTTTACCCTGCCCGACGTGCAGGTGGGGAGCATCATCGAGTACTTCTACACAATAAATTATGGCGAGTACATGCTGTTTGACTCGCATTGGATCCTTAGCGATGACTTATTCATAAAGAAAGCACAATTTTCGCTAAAACCTTTCAATGACAGCTACTACGGGATGTATTCGCTGCGCTGGAGTTGGCATGATATACCGGCGGGTTCCGTTCCGAAGGAGGGGCCCGACCGCATCGTCCGCATGGGCGCGGCTAACATACCGGCATTCCAGGAGGAGGACCACATGCCGCCTTCGAACGAGTTGAAGGCCCGAGTGGATTTCATATACGAGGAGGGCATCTCCGAGAAAGATCCGGCCAGTTACTGGAAGCACTTCGGAAAGCAACGGAACGGGCAATTGGAAAGCTTCGTCGGAAAGAAGAATGCGATGGAGCGGGCTGTGGCACAAATTGTCTCGCCGAACGACCCTCCGGAGCTAAAACTGCGCAAAATCTATGACCGGGTGCAGCAGCTGCGTAACACATCCTACGAAGTGGAAAAAACCGAGCAAGAGCAAAAGCGCGCCAAGGAAAAGACGGTAGAAAACGTAAACGTGGAAGACATATGGAAGCGCGGCTATGGAAAAGGGTTCCAGTTGACTTGGTTGTTCCTGGGGTTGGCTCGGGCCGCAGGTTTTGAAGCCTATGGATGCTGGGTCTCGGCCCGCGACGAATATTTTTTCTCTCCGGTGACGATGCAAAGCGGGAAATTGAACACCAACGTTGTGCTCGTGAAGCTGAACGGCAAAGACCTCTACTTCGATCCTGGAGGGGCCTTCACTCCCTTTGGTTTGCTGCAATGGTCGGAAACTGGAGTACAGGGATTGCGGCTGGACAAAGACGGTGGAACATGGATCCAGACCACTCTGCCGCAGGCATCGGAATCGCGGATTGAACGCGCGGGCAAGCTGAAACTTTCGTCGGAGACGGGCGATCTCGAGGGGAAGGTGACGATCACGTACGTCGGGCTGGAAGCGATGTACCGGCGACTGGAGGAGCGGCATGCGGACGAAGTGGCGCGCAAGAAATTTCTGGAAGAAGAGCTGAAGTCACAAATCGAGGCCGGAACAGAGGTGGAACTCACCAATAAACCGGACTGGACCAGTTCGGAGACGCCGCTGGTTGCGGAATTCAACCTGAGGATTCCGGGCTGGGCCGCGAGTGCCGGGAGGCGGGTGGCGATTCCTGCCGCGGTCTTTACCGCCGCTGAGAAGGGAATGTTTGAACATGCCAATCGCGTACATCCCATCTATTTCGCCTATCCGCACGAGAAGGTGGATGATGTCGCGGTTGAGCTGCCACCGGGATGGCAGGTGAGTAGCGTGCCGAAATCGCAGAATCAGGATGCGCACGTTGTTGTGTACAGCTTGAAAGTGGAACAAAACCCAGGAACACTGCGGCTGACGAGGAAGTTAACCATCGACGTCCTGATGTTGGAGCCAAAGTACTACGCAGCGTTGCGGAATTTCTTTCAGGTAGTAAAGACCGGAGATGGGGAGCAGGTCGTTTTGCAGCCGGGAGAAATCCATGCCAGTAACTAATCGTGCAACCAGGCGAATAAGTTGCCCGTGGGCGCCGGCTGATCTTCTTCTGGCCGCGGTATTGGTGGTGATGCTTGTACCGCGGGCAGCGGCTGGCGGGGATGCTCCGCAGTGGATGCACTCGTTGACCGGCGTGACATTGCCGACTTATGACGAAAAAACCAACGCGGTGGTGCTGTACTCCGAGACCAATGTGACCGTTCTGTCAGAAGATAAAATCAGGACGCACGTGCGCGAGGCTTACAAGATTCTGCGGCCGGAAGGGCGGGAACTTGGCACCGTACATGTCCCCTTCAATCGAAGCAGAAAGATAACTGGTCTGCATGGCTGGTGCATTCCAGCGCAGGGCAAGGACTACGAAGTCAAGGAGAAGGACGCGGTTGATGTTTCCGCGCCCGCCGAAGGTGGTGAGTTGGTCGACGATGTGAAGTTCCGACTGCTGCGCATTCCAGCACCCGATGTGGGAAACATCGTGGGCTACGAATATGAAGTAGAAGAGCAGCCCTTCTGGCTACAGGACACTTGGGAGTTCCAGGGAAGGGATCCGGTGCGGGAGAGCCACTATTCGCTGCAACTTCCTCCGGGGTGGGTTTTCAAGGTCTCCTGGCTGTCTCATGAGGAGGTGAAACCCGATGAAAGAGGTGGCAACGTTTTGCAATGGGCGGTGAGCGGCGTGAAAGGGATCAGGCTGGAGCCGGACATGCCGCCGTGGGAGGGCCTGGCAGGTCAGATGATCGTGTCCTTTTTTCCATCCGGCGGAACGTCGCGGAAAAACGAGTTCGCAAACTGGGAGGGCGTTGGGAGTTGGCTCGGAACACTGTACAGCGGACGGATGGACGCATCGGACGCGATCAAGCAGGAGATCAACGTTTTGACGGGGGGAAAGACGTCGACCCTTCTGAAAATGCAAGCCATAGCCGGATTCGTGCAACATGACATTCGCTACGTCGCGATTGAATTGGGCATTGGGGGCTGGCAGCCGCACGCCGCTCCCGATGTTTTCTCGCACCGGTATGGCGATTGCAAAGACAAAGCGACGTTGATGCGCACCATGCTGCGTGAGATTGGCGTGGACTCCTACCAGGTAGCGATCAACACCGAGCGCGGTTCCGTTACCCGGGAGACGCCGGCCCACAGCGCGTTTAACCACGTGATTCTTGCTATCAAGTTGCCGGAGGGCGCATATGACTCGTCTTTAGTTGCCACAATGCAGCACCCCAAGTTGGGGAGGATATTGTTCTTTGATCCAACCAACGACATAACGCCATTTGGGCAGATTCGAGGACACCTGCAAGCGAATTACGGCTTGCTGGTGACACCGGACGGCGGCGAACTGGTGGAGTTGCCACAACAGCCGTCGGCGATGAACAGCATTCAGCGCGTGGGCAAGCTGACGCTCGCCGTCAACGGCGCACTGAAAGGCGAGGTAACGGAAGTGCGGCTGGGAGATCGGGCTGCGTCAGAACGGTGGCGCCTGCGTATTGTAACCAAGGACGCGGATCGCATCAAACCGATTGAAACTCTGCTGGCGGGATCGCTTGCCAACTTCCAAATTTCGCGAGCGACCTTGGTCAACCTCGAGCGCACCGATCAGCCTTTTGGCTTCAACTACTCGTTCCAGTCCGACAACTACGCCAAGACTGCTGGCAATCTGCTGCTGGTGCGGCCACGCGTGCTGGGAAACGAGTCGTCGGGCGTGCTCGAAACGAAGGAGCCGCGTAAGTTCCCGCTCGAATTCGATGGGCCTGTGTGGGACACCGACAGTTTCGAGATCGCGCTCCCGCCGGGCTATGAAGTGGACGAGTTACCGCCCCCCACCGATGCGGACTACAGCTTTGCCAGCTATCACAGCAAGACCGAAGCCAGCGGCCAGGTGTTGCACTACACGCGCAGCCTGGAAATCAAGGAATTGAGCGTTCCGGTGAGCAAGATGGATGAGCTCAAAAAGTTCTATCGCATGATCGCTTCCGACGAACGCAACACGGCAGTTCTGAAACCGGCTGCGGCTGGCAGGTAGAGACAGTCGGGCGTCAACTTGCCGGCAGTGCCGCGCGGTCACTTCGCAGATACTTTCTCCACATCGAATCGGCCAACCTCGGCTACGATATTCCCATGAGCGTGCGCCGCGGAGCCGAGCCCGTCATTATGGACGCTGAGGAGCGCTTTGAGGGCTTCGGGAACCTCATGCCTTTCAAAGTGCACGATATCCTTCTCGTCTCCAGCCTCTACGATTCTTTCATACTGCGCGAGGATGGCCGTCTCAACGAGTTGCTGATCGACGAATCGCTCGAACTCAACCTGCGGCAGATTCCTGGAATTACACATGTTTCCAGTTGCGCCGAGGCGCTATATCTGGCGACTTCCAACCCGCAATTTAACCTTATTGTCACCAACCTTGCCGTGGGCGACATGGACGCCGCCGAGCTCGCGCGCCAAGTCCGCCGCGCCGGACTCGATGTTCCGGTTGTTGTTCTGGCGTATGACTATCGCGAAATCAAGAATTTCGTCGCCCGGAATCCGGTCACCGAAATCGAGCGCGTTTTCCTTTGGCAGGGCAATGCCCGCATCCTGATCGCAATCGTCAAGTACATCGAGGACCAACGCAACGTCCAGCACGACACCCACGCCATCGGAGTACCGGTGCTGCTGGTGGTGGAAGACAACATCCGCTACTACTCGTCGTTTCTGCCCGTGATCTATACCGAGCTGATCAAGCAATCGCGGCGCGTGATCCAGGAAGGCATCAACGTGGCGCACAAGCTGGTGCGCATGCAGGCGCGTCCGAGAATTCTGCTGAGTTCGAATTTCGAGGATGCGGCGAGCCTGGTGCAGGAGTATCGCGAGTACCTGTTCGGGCTGGTGGCGGACGTTGAATTCCCCCGCGAGGGCAAGTTGAGCCCGGAGGCCGGATTTGAACTGGCGCGCATGGTCAAGAGCCTGGTGCCGGATGTGCCCGTGGTGTTGCAGACCAGCCGCACCGAGTTTCGCGTGCGGGCCCATGCCGAGGGTTATTCATTTTTGCGCAAACGTTCTCCCACGCTGCTGAAGGACCTGCGCGAGATTTTGACCGAGCAATTCGGGTTTGGCGACTTCGTGTTTCGTCTGCCGGACAGGAGCGAAGTCGGACGCGCGAAAGACATGAACGAACTGGAAGAGCAACTGCAGATCGTTCCGGCGGAGAGCATCGTCTTTCACTCGCAGAGCAACCACTTCTCCCATTGGCTGATGGCGCGCACCGAGTTTGCCTTGGCGGCCAAGCTCCGCCCGCGAAAAGTATCGGATTTTCCGAGCCCGGAACATCTGCGCCGCGATCTGATCGAATCCATCAACGAGTACCGCAGCGAGCAGAACGAAGTCCTGATCGGCGACTTCAAAGCGGACACGTTCAAACCGTCGGAATCGAGCTTTCTGCGGATCGGTTCCGGCTCCCTGGGTGGGAAAGCGCGCGGCCTGGCTTTTGTGCGACACCTGCTACGCAAGAGCCGCATGACGCGCCGCTTTCCCGGCGTCCGCATCTCCGTGCCCCCAGCCGTCGTGTTGGCGACGGATGTGTTCGATCAATTTCTGGCGGAGAACAACCTCCTGGACTTTGCCTTGGAATGCGAGGACGACGCTGAAATCCAGCGAAGATTCCTGGCCGCGCCGTTCTCCGCCTTCCTCAACGAAGACCTGAAATCGTTTCTGGCGGAGGTGAACCATCCCTTGGCGGTGCGCTCCTCCAGTCTACTGGAGGATTCGCAATATCAGCCTTTCACCGGCGTGTATGAGACCTTCATGCTGGGCAATCGGCAGGCAAATCTGGAAGACCGGCGGACGGCGTTGAGCGATGCCATACGGCGCGTGTACGCCTCTACGTTCAGCCGCCACGCGAAGGCTTACGTGCGGGCGACGCCCTACCGCTTGGAAGAGGAAAAAATGGCGGTGATTCTGCAGCAGGTTGTGGGTACGCCACACGGACAGCGCTTCTACCCTGATTTCTCCGGCGTGGTGCGCTCGCGCAATTTCTATCCCGTGCCTCCGATGACTTTCGAAGATGGAATTGCTGCCGTCGCTCTCGGCCTGGGCCGCGCGGTGGTAGATGGCGGAAAGTGTCTAACTTTCTGCCCACGCTACCCACGCAACCTGGTGCAGTTTTCCTCGGTGGAAGACATACTCTCCAACTCGCAGTCGGAATTCTGGGCTTTGGAGTTGGATGGCACGGCGGACGGGCGTCCCGGGCACTGGCACGAGAGGCGCTTCGGTCTGGATGCCGCCGCCAGCGACGGCACGCTGCAGGCCGTGGCTTCCACTTACTCCAGGGACAACCACGCCATCTACGATGGGGTGAGTCGGCCGGGATCGCGCATCGTGACCTTTGCTCCCATGCTCAAGCACAACACGTTTCCGCTGGCTGAGATTCTCGACGACCTGGTTCGGGCCGGCGAGGATGCGCTGGGGAATCCGGTGGAGATTGAGTTTGCCGTGCGTTTGCCCCAGCAGTCTGGGGCAGCGGCTGGTCCACCGTCCGGCTCCGCGGCGGAGTTCGGCTTCCTGCAGATCCGGCCGCTTACGCTGGCGCGCGACAGCGAGGACCTGGCCCTGGACGACGTGCAACCGGAACGGTTGATCTGCCGGAGCAGCAAGGTTCTGGGCAACGGGCGCATCGAAAATATCCACGATGTTGTCGTGGTCGATTCGCAGCGCTTCGAGCGCAGCCGCAGCCAGGAGGTAGCTATGGCGGTAGCCCGGATTAATCGCAGGCTCAATGGCGAGAACCGGCCTTATCTGCTGATTGGGGTGGGGCGCTGGGGATCGACCGAACCCTGGCTGGGCATTCCGGTGGAATGGGATGAAATCTCAGGGGCGCGGGTGATTGTAGAGGCCGGATTCCGCGATTTCCGTGTCACCCCGTCGCAAGGCAGCCATTTCTTTCAGAATCTCACGGCCTTCCAGATCGGATATTTCACCGTGAATCCAGATGTTGGCGAAGGCTCGGTCGACTGGCAGTGGTTGACGGAGCAGCCGGCCACGGAAGAGCAAGGCTGTGTGCGCCACTTGCAGTTTGCGGAACCGATCCGCGTCTTGATGAATAGCCGCACCAGTCAGGGCGTGATCTTCAAACCCGAAGGCTGACGTATACTACCGAGGCTGCGGCATTCAGGAGAGGCTTTGGAACTGCGATTCTGGGGTACAAGGGGATCAATTGCAACCCCGGGCCCGTCGACCATCCGGTATGGAGGCAACACCTCTTGTGTCGATGTGGTCACAACTGCAGGACAACGCTTGATTTTTGACGCCGGAACCGGCGCCCGGCCGCTGGGCGCCCATCTGATGGCGCATGCGCCGAAACCCATCTCCGCCACGATTCTGCTAAGTCATACCCACTGGGATCACATTCAGGGGTTCCCTTTCTTCATTCCGCTGTTTGTGCCCGGAAACCGCTTCACCGTGTGCGGACCGCAAGGGTCCAACACCTCTCTGCCTGATGTGCTTGCCGGACAGATGGAATACACTTACTTCCCGGTTGAACTGGCGCAGCTCGGGGCTGAAATCCGCTATCGCGACCTGAGCGAAGGAAGCAACGACATCGAGGGTGTGCGCGTCAGCTCGCAGTCTCTGAATCATCCCGCGCGTGCACTCGGTTACCGCGTCGAGGCTGACGGCGCGTCCATGCTCTACTTGTGCGACCACGAGCCCTACTGGGAAAGTCTCTGGCATTCCCGGGCCGAACCCGGCAGGCTCGAATCGATTCTGCATGAAGGCGACCGCCGCCATGCCGAATTCATGCAAAACGCCGACGTAGTCGTTCACGACGCGCAGTACACTCCGGAAGAATACCCTGCCAAGAAGAATTGGGGCCACAGCACGTGGGCCTACGCAACCGGCATCGCGGCCGCGGCCGGGGTGAAAAGTCTCTACCTGACACATCACGATCCCACGCACAACGACGAGTTTCTCGATGGTATCGAGGCGAAAGCCCGCGAACTGGCGGCTTCACTGGGCTCCGCGCTGCAGGTTTTCTGCGCGCGCGAAGGCTTCCAGGCGCGATTCGAGGGCAGCAACGACAATCGAGCGATGGTCAATGACACCGCCACGGAGGACGAAGCCAGCCGTGAGAACCTGCTCGTCCTGATCGTGGATGACGATGAGGATTTGCGTGTTCTGGCCCGCTGGTCGCTCACCCGCGGCGGCTACCGCGTGATCGAAGCGGATAACGGGAGGGATGGCCTCGAGCAGATCGGGAGCCAATCCCCCGATCTCCTGATTCTCGATCTGAACATGCCGGGGATGGACGGCTTCGAAGTCCTGCGCACCCTCGGCAGCGGCGAAGCCACGCGGCACCTGCCGGTGCTGGTGTTGACCGCCCAGGGCGATGAGGACAGTGCCCGCCGCAGCTTCGAACTGGGCGCCACGGATTTCCTAGCCAAGCCGTTCACTCCGCCGCAGCTCGACGCCCGCGTGCAGTCCTGCTTCACCCGCGGCCGCCGCCGGCATTGAGGCCGCAGGTCTCGGTTCCTGCTCCGACTGGCGGCGTACCGGGGCATCCTGGCATTCAACCGGCTTGTGTGCCCTTTCAGTCACTTCCTATGGCCGCTGCCGAGAGCGCATTGAGAACATCGGAATCCGTGCTAATCGACTCCTTTGGCGGCGATCATTCCGAACAGTCCTTTCTTGAAATTCTGCGGGCCGGCGGTGAAGAAGAGTTGATTCTTGTCGCCGTTAGCAGGATTGCCTGCGCCGAACTTAAGCGCCCAGAGGCCCTTGATGGCGATGGCTTTTCCGTTGGGATGCATAAGTTGTCCCAGGAAGACGCCGGTCTTGGGGTCGTAGGCGTTGATGTGGCCATCGTCCAGATCCCCAACCAGCAGGGCGTTGCTGTAGGTTCCGAAATCACTGGGAGCGAGGGCAATTCCCCAAGGTCCCTCAAGCGGCCCTTCGGGTCCATTGCCGGTCAGGCGTTGGAGGAGTTTGCCTTCGCTATTGAACACATCAACGGCACCTCCCTGTAAGGGAATGATGTTGGCAAGAGTGACGTAGAGACGGCCTTGCACGTTCTGGATGCCGTAGACAGCCATTCCTGGCGGCGTCGCCGGATCGGTGAACGAACTGACCAGATTGAAGTTGCTGTCGAACATGTCAATCTTGTTGTTGCCGGCATCGGCCGCGTAGAGAAACGTTCCATTCTCGTTTGTAGCCATGGTCAGGCCGGTGTAGATGGCGCCGGAGGCGGAGTTGTCGACGGCGAGGATCGCGTTGCTGAAAGACACAGCGGGACTCCAGCCGCTGAGCGTGCCATCGAGGGTGTCATAGATAAAAAACGACGGCCCGGAAGAGCCGTTTGCCGATACCTGGAAACCGCCTTTGCTGCTGGCGACGATTCCGGTGGGCGAGCCAATGGGTCCAAAGGGCTGGCTGGGCGCAGTAGGAATGGTGACGACCAGCCCCTGTATGCTTCCGGAGTGGTCATAGAGCGTGGAAAGACCGGTTCCGTTGTCTGACACCCAAAATGGGCCGGTGGGGAAGAACGCCAATCCCCAGCCGTTTACCAGATTGGGGTCTTGTGCCGTCGAGACCAGATTGTATTGGTTGTATTGAGCGTGGGCCGCAGCCGGGAAGATTGACAGCAAGAGCCCAGCCAGTGCGAGGGAGAGGTATCGCTTTTTCGTGGCAGTTTGCTTTGTCATGGACTTGCCTCCGGTGACAGACATTTGAGACCGAATTCTGAAATTTCAATCTGATTGGTATAACGCCGGGGCCCCTACACGCGTTCAACGCGTGCGAGATCTTCTCAGCGCAAGAGCTTACTCGTGTGTTGTCAACAGAAAGACACCGAGAAGTAACTTTTTTGTAAATTTGACGTGGGCGGCCTTAGATCTCGGGTCTTAATCTCGTAGGGATGCGTTGAGGGTGGGCAAGCTGACCCAAACAGACTTGCATCTCCCGAAGAGCCTCGTGAACTCTCCTTGACAGCTTAGGAGAGCAATGCTAACTTTTTTTCTTCCTAACCGTCTTAGGAAGGAGAGCCGATGACCAACTCTGCCGACATTCTCCCTGGCACCCTCGACTTGCTAATCCTGAAGGCGGTGTCGTTGGGGTCGCTGCACGGATACGGTGTGTTGCTCCGCATTCAGCAAATCTCTGGAGGGGCGTTCGAGGTGGAGCAAGGCGCGCTTTATCCGGCCCTGTTCCGGCTGGAAGAAAAAGGCATGCTGGCATCGGAATGGGGGGTTTCCGAAAACAATCGGCGCGCGAAGTATTACCGGTTGACGCGTAAAGGGGAAAAGCGCCTGCGCGAGCAAACCGATACCTGGAACCGGGTTGCAGCAGCCATTGCCACCGTCCTGGGCGCGCGACCGGAGGAGGTCTGATCCATGCCTTACTCCCTCCTGAATCGGCTGCTTCGCGGTGAGCGCCTTGATCGCTCGATGCAAATGGAAGAGGAGCTTCGGTTTCATATAACAGAACGCGCCGCCGACCTGCAGCGCTCAGGAGTTCCGGTGGTGGAAGCCGAGCGGCGCGCCAAGCTCGAGTTCGGTGGAATCGAGAACTACAAGGAACAATGTCGTGAGACACAGTCCTTCCACGGCATACGCGGTTTCTTCTCCGATCTGCGCTTCGGCTTGCGGATGCTGCGGCGCAGTCCGGGATTTTCCCTCCTGGCGATTCTTTGCTTGACTCTAGGGATCGGCGCCAACGCCGCGGTTTTTAGTTGGATCGAGGGGATCTTATTCCGTCCCTATCCGGCGGTCGCTCACCAGGAGCGGCTATTCGCGCTTACCGGAATGGCACGCGGCGAAACCGAGGCGACTGCCCTTTCCTGGCCAGATTTCCTCGATTTGCAGAGAAGCTGCACGCTGGTTGAGTCATTTCTTGTGACCAAGATCACCGGCACCACCCTCAGCATCGGTGACCGCGCGGAGGTCACGACCGGGAGCATAGTATCGGCGAACTATTTTGATGCCATCGGAGTCCATCCGATACTCGGTCGGGGATTCGAGGCTGGCGAAGACTCGGGGCGCAACGCTCATCCGGTGACGGTGATCAGTTACCAGCTGTGGCAAGGACGATTCAAGGGTGATCCGCAAATCATCGGGAAAACGCAACGGCTCGATGGAGTGCTGCACACGATTGTCGGCGTCTCGCCCCAGGGTTTTTACGGCACATTCGTGGGCTGGGCGATGCAGTTCTGGGTGCCGGCATCCATGGAGGAGTTGTTTGAAGGCGGCGGCTACAAACTGGAGGATCGCGGCGCGCGCTGGATTGAAGCGTACGCGCGGCTCAAACCTGGCGTGTCCCGCGAGCAGGCACAGCAAGAAATCGCGTCGGTGGCGACACGATTGGAGAAGGACTATCCCGATACGAACCGCGGCCGAAGTATCAAGCTCTGGCCGTTATGGCAAACTCCATTCAACAATGCCAACACTTTGCTTCCAACCCTAGAAATCATGCTCGCTGTGGTGATTTTTGTCCTGCTCATTGCTTGCGCGAACGTCGGCAATCTTTTGCTGGTCAGGTCTTTCGCGAGACGTCACGAAATGACGGTTCGGATGGCCATCGGAGCGGGCCGCGGTCGCCTGGTGAGACAACTGGCGACGGAAGGGCTGATTCTCGCGGTTCTTGGCGCCGCCGGTGGACTGCTGGTTGCGCACTGGTGCCGCCATGCGCTCATACTGCTTCTCCCCGCGCGTGGAGGCGTGGCGATGCACTTGCCCGGCGAAATCGATTGGCGCGTGCTGGCGCTGAGCGCCGGGGTTTGCCTGATGGCGACGCTTCTGCTCGGCCTGGTTCCCGCCATGCAGACCCGCGACCTCGATCTTTCCGGCGCCTTGAAAGCTGAGTCGGCAGGCGTGGTTGGGGGTGGCAGGAGAGCGTGGGTTCGCTCGGGCCTGGTAGTAATACAAGTATCACTGAGTTTCGTTTTGCTGGTCGGCGCAGGGCTCTTGCTGCAGAGCTTGCAGAGGGTAAGAAATACCAGCCCCGGTTTTTCGACGCACGAGGTGCTGGAAACGACCGTCAATTTGGTGCAGGCAGGATATGACGCGCCGCGCGCTCAGAATTTTCAGGACCAACTCCTCGATCGCGTGCAGGCGCTACCCGGTGTCGAGTCGGCCGCGTTTGCGCGAATGACACCGCTGAGCTATCGAAGCTTCTCGTCCTCGCCGATTGCGGTGGATGGCTATCAACCTCCGCCTGATGAGCAGCCCATCGTGCAATACAACGAAGTCGGTCCGGACTATTTCACGACGATAGGCATTCCTTTGGTGTCCGGCCGCGAATTCACCCGTGCGGACGACGAAAAGTCAGTTCTGGTTGCGATCGTCAACGAAACTATGGCCGCGAAATATTGGCTCGGCGGGAACCCGATGGGCGAGCGTCTTCAGGTCAAGGGACGATGGCTGCAGGTGGTCGCGGTGGCAAAGGATTCCAAATACCAGAGCGTTCGGGAGACGCCGAAACCGTTTTTCTATGTGCCTCTCCGCCAGAATTTCGCCATAGCGCCGGGTTTGAACATCCGGACGCGGCTGAGTCCGGAGGCGATGACGGCAGCGCTGACTCGCGAGGTGCATGCGATTGACCGGAACTTAGCTCTCTTCGAGGTAATCACCCTGCAAGAACAAGTGGATCGATCGACGTCAGCGCAACTGGTGGCCGTAACTTTGGTGAGTGTACTGGGCGGATTGGCCCTGCTACTCGCTGCGATCGGATTGTATGGCGTGATGTCGTATGCAGTGTCGCAGAGTACGCGCGAATTAGGGTTGCGTATGGCCCTCGGCGCGACTCCATCCCACCTGTTGCAGCTGGTAATGTCGCGCGGTCTCGCGCTGACGGCAGCCGGAATTGTCGGGGGCACAGCCTTGGCGCTGGCGTCAACGCGGCTGCTGGGATATCTGCTGTACAACGTGAGTCCGCGCGACCCATTGTCGTTTGGGTCGGCATTCTTGGTCATTACGCTCGCGTCGCTGGCAGCATGTTTCCTGCCCGCTTGGCGTGCAACCAGAACACATCCGCTCCAAGCTTTGCGGGATTAGCGCTTTAGGGAATTAGCCCACCCGGGCCGGCTTTATGGATGTTCCACGACCATTCGCAACGCAGGCTCGCAGACGGCGGCAGATCATTTATGCCGCGGTGGGTGTGGCTTTGTTCGCCAGCGTCACGATGGGCGTGTCGAAACTCAAGCCAGCGGCTCCCGCCGTGGACCGCTCAGGTCTCTGGATCGATACCGTCAAGCGCGGTCCCATGGTTAGGCAGGTTCATGGTAATGGTACGCTCACTCCCGAGGAAATTCGCTGGATCCCGACTATCACCGACGGACGCGTGGAGAAGATCCTGGTACGACCGGGCACGCCCGTAACGGCAGATACGGTGGTCGTCATCCTGAGCAACCCTACCGTAGAGCAACAGGCTTTCGATGCGGAGTGGAAGCTGCGCGCCGAAAAGGCGCAATACCACAATCTGGAAGTGACACTCCAAAGCCAGGTGCTGGACCAGAAGGCGAATACGGCAAAAGCGGAACAGGATGCGGAGGACGCCCGGATGAAAGCAGAGACCGACCAGGAGTTGGAGAAGCTGGGCGTGCTCTCGGATCAGGCGCGGAAACTCTCCAGCGGAAGCTCGCGCCAGCTCTCGATTCGCGCCGACATCGAGGAACAGCGCTACACCAATGCACAGAAGCAGCTAGAAGCGCAACTGGCAGCAGAAAAGGCGAAAGTGGAGCAGGCGCGAGCGATCTATGAATTGCAGCTGAAACAGAAAAACATGCTGAAAGTTCGCGCCGGCATGAACGGCATTCTGCAAGAGCTGACTCTCAACGGCAACACACTACAAGAAGGACAGCAGGTGCCGGCAGGGACAACCATCGCCAAAGTCACGAATCCGAATCGCCTTAAGGCGGAACTCAAAATTCCCGAGACACTCGCCAAGGACGTGCAGGTCGGCGAACCGGCGGAGGTGGATACCCATAACGGCGTGATCGAAGGCAAGGTCACACGAATCGATCCGTCAGTTCAAAATGGCACGCGCACGGTGGACGTGGTCCTGATCGGCGATCCACCCCCAGGAGCGGTGCCCGACCTGAGCGTGGACGGCACGATTGACCTGGAACGCATCGCGGACGCCCTCTTGGTCGGGCGCCCGACCTACGGCCAGGAAAAGAGCACGGTTGGCCTTTTCAAGCTGGAAGGCGACGGCACCGCGGCAGTGCGGGTACGCGTAACCTTGGGCCGGAGCTCGATGAACGCGGTTGAGATTCTTGGGGGCTTGAAGGAAGGCGACCAGGTGATCCTGTCCGATGTTTCGCGCTGGGATCAATATGACCGGATCCGCCTGAATTAGTCCCCCGTTCCGTTAAGGCGGTGGCAGGAGTCCAAGGTTTACAGGTACCACAGGCGAAACAAGTACACCATGTAGTCAAAGAGAGGTGAAATGACCGAAGCAGATAACGTCCTCATTTCATTAAAAGACGTCGGAAAGGTGTTTTACACAGATGAGTTAGAAACCCATGCCCTATCCGGTATTAACCTTGAGATTCGCAGGGGCGAATACGTTTCGGTCGCGGGACCATCGGGTTCAGGCAAATCGACTCTGATGGCCATCATCGGGCTGCTCGATTCGCCGACCCATGGACAGTACCTGTTCAAGCGGAAGTCAGTCGAGAACCTGGATATTTCGGAACGCGCCGTTATCCGCAACCGTGAGATTGGTTTCATTTTTCAGAGCTTTAACCTCATCGGCGATCTGACGGCATACGAAAACGTGGAATTGCCGCTAACCTATCGTTCTATGGGCGATGGGGAGCGCAAGCAGAGGGTGCAGCAGGCGTTGGAGCGGGTGGGAATGAGCCACCGCGGCAAGCACTATCCATCGCAACTTTCGGGCGGCCAACAGCAACGCGTAGCGGTGGCGCGGGCTCTCGCGGGAAGCCCCTCGATCCTGCTGGCAGACGAGCCGACAGGCAACCTCGACTCGCGCAACGCGAACTCCGTCATGGATCTGTTGCAGGAATTGCACGGTGACGGCGCGACCATCTGCATGGTCACACACGATCCTCGCTTCGCTCGGCACGCCCAACGCGGCATTCACCTGTTTGATGGGCGAGTAGCGGATGAAAACCAAGCTGCGATGTCGATGACTGACTGAAGGCATCGAAGTAAGTTCCGCCATTCCAGCGTTCCAGCCTGACAGGTCACCTAGATGCAGTGCTTATGGTCATGGTGGCGATTTGTGCCGGACAACCGGGCAGTACAAAAGCTGGCCCGTTGAGATTCGATTTCCGAAATTGCTGTTGCCAAAATTTGCTGATGCAGGGGATATTGGTCGGGGCGCGCGGATTTGAACCGCGGACCCCCTGCGCCCAAGGCAGGTGCGCTACCAGGCTGCGCTACGCCCCGACTGTGTTCGATTATAAATGCGAGCGCAAAAGATGACATGCGGGTGACCTTCGTGACACTGCCAAAAGGTGGGGTGCCCCCACATGCCGCGCTCGGGCTATAATTTTGCCTCGGAAGTCATGCCCAGTTCCCGCTACGCGTTGGTGACGTACGTCCGCAATCCGGTTGGCGAGTTTGTGGAGCAGCTGCGCCGGGAACTCCACCCGACCATCGCTCACATGGCGGCCCATCTCACGATTCTGCCTCCGCGGGAACTGCGGGGAACGGAAGCGGCCGCGCTGGAGTTCCTGGAAGAAGCGTGTGGCCGCGTGGTTCCCTTCAGCGTCGAACTGGGAGACGTGGAAACGTTTCTGCCAACGACCCCGACGGTGTTCATCCAGGTCAAGCGGGCAGCATATCGGATGCGCGAACTGCACGACCAACTGTGCGGTCAAGGCCTGAGCTGCCAGGAAAGCTGGCCCTATATTCCGCATCTTACGATCTTAAAAACGGAACAGGATGAGCAGGCGCGCGCTGCATGTGCAGTGGCGCGCGAGCGCTGGGCACAGTTTCCGGGCAAGCGCCGGATCTACATGGAGGAGTTGATGTTTGTGCGCGAGAATGGCGGTTGCTGGGAGGACGTCGCGCCGCTGCCGTTGGGACACGGCCAATTGTCCTCTAAGGCGCAGACCTGAACCTGGCCGTAATTCGATCCCCCAAAACCCCTGAAAACCCGCTGTTCACGGCCCATCTCGCTGTCCGGCGGTACATGTACCTTCCACCCGTTGCTAAGTCCTTTGGACGAATTACCATAGATTTAACGGGCTGCAGACCGAGCGCCGGCTCCCAGGCTGCGGGTTTGATCGCGAGTTCGATCACGAATTCGATCGCGACTTCAATCGGAAGAGAATATGCAAATTGGGGTCTATGGATCCGGCTACCTCGCTACCGTCATCTCCGCCTGTCTCGCCGACTTCGGCACGCCGGTTTGGTGTTGCCATGCCGATAGCACCGGCCTCACCGAAGTGGCCAAAGGCAACATCCCTTTTTTTGAAAAAAATCTTCAAGACGTGATTCGGCGCAACGTGCGCGCCGGCCGGTTGGTGTATTCAGCGGACCCGGAGGAATTGGCGCGCAAAGCCCAGGTAATTTTTCTCGCCGAAGATTCAGAGCAGGGACTGGAAGAGCTTGCCGTCCGCCTGGCGAGCGCGGCCGGCCGCTTCCAGGTACTGTCGATCGTCACGCCGGCGCAGGTCGGTGCGACGAGAGAACTCGAAAAAACACTGCGGGAGAAAGGGCTGAAGAGCCTGCTGGTGTGCCAACCCATGTTCTTCACCAACGGATGCGCAGTCGAAGACTTCAACTGGCCTGACCGGATCATCCTCGGGACGCCTTCCAGCGAGGCCGTTTCAACACTGAAGCAGATTTTTCACCCGTTGGTGATGCGGGGAGTTCCGGTGCTGGTCACGAATTACGAAACGGCGGAGTTGGCGCGGGCCGCGACCACTGCGTTTGTGGCCACCAAGATTTCGTTCATCAATGAAATTGCCAGCCTCTGCGAACACGTGAACGCCGACGCCGTCAGCCTGTCCCTGGCGCTGGGGCTGGACAAGAAGATTGCGCCGCGCTGCCTGCAGCCGGGTGCCGGCATGGGCGGAATTTTTGCCGAGAGCGAGATGGAATCGCTGAGCGCCCTGGCGCGAGAGAACCGCGTCGGCCTCAAGGTCCTGAATGCCGCCCGCGAGGTGAATCTGAACCTGGCCGACCGGCTGTTGCAGAAAGTGGCCGATGCCCTGGAGACGGTGCAGAACAAAGACGTAGGCATCCTGGGGCTGTCCTTCAAGCCTAACACCAACTCGGTGGCGGGATCGGCTTCGCTGCAACTGGCGCAGAATCTGCTGGCCGGGGGGGCGCGGGTACGGGCCTTCGATCCGGTGGCGATGCCGGACGCGAGGCTCCAACTAAACGGCACAGTGAAATATTGCGATTCCGCCTACGGAGTGGCGGAAGGAGTGGATGCATTGATTGTCGCCACCGGCTGGCCCGAGTTCCGGACGCTGGACTTCGCCAAGATCCGCCACCTGGTGAAACGTCCGATCATCATCGACACCAAGAATCTGCTCGATTCCTCACGCCTGCGCGCCATGGGATTTCAGTACATGGGTGTGGGCAGGTCGTAGGACATTTGTGCACGGTTCAATCGAAGAGTTCGCTGTGCGAACCCAGACGTACGAGTTGCAGAACCTCCAGATCGGGCTTGCGATAGATCAGCAGGAGATCCGGCTTAAGGTGGCATTCCCGATGGTCACTCCAGTTGCCGCTCAGAGCATGATCGCGATTTCGTTCGGGTACAGGTTTGTCATCCACTAGCAGAGAAACCGCGAAGGTCAACACTGTCTCCAGTTCGCTCCGATGGCGCCCGCGTTTTTCGCGCTTAAAGTCGCGGCGGAAGGCGCTGGTTCGCTCAATCCTCCGCATTCAAGTCAGCCATCAAGTCGGAGACATTGCGGAACGACGGCAGTCCACCCTTGCGCGCTTCCTGTATCGCCGCTGCCGTCGCGGCATTGGGAGCCTTCACTTCGAAGGGCAGGGACTTCTCCGCGGCCACACGCGTCAGCAGGACGCGGACTGCGTCGGACACGGATAGACCCATGGCTGCCAGCGCCTTGGCCGCCCGTGCCTTGGTTCGCTTGTCAATGCGAACGTGCACCATCTCCGTGGATGCCATACGACCCTCTGAGATACATTGTATCTCAATAAGGAATGGGGAATCAACCCGTCCTTGAGTTGTCGAGACGACCACATCGGCTGAGCCGGGTAAACCGCTGCGCCACTCAAGGGTGGGCGCTAAAATCGAGTTGTTTGCAGAATTGATCCTAAGCAGCTAGGAAAATGTTGCTGGGCTGTGCCCAGCTTGGACAGCCCCGGGGCGGCTGTCCCTACGTAAGTCGAGGGGCCGCACGCACGCGGGCGGGGGCGCCCGCGCCACACCTGCTTATGGCATCCGTGTAAGCCCGGGCAGTGTCTTCACCAGGTCGTTATAGATCACCATCACGGCGAAGAGCACGAGGAAGACGAAAGCTGCCTGGTAGATGCGTTCCTTGATGGGCAGGCTGATTTCCTTTTGCATCAGGCTTTCGATGAGAAGCAGCAGGATCACGCCGCCATCGAGGATGGGAATGGGTAACAGGTTCATGATGCCCAGGTTCAGGCTGATGGCGGCGGTGATGAGGAGCAGCGGAGTCCACCCCTTTTCGCGGGCGGCGGCGCCAACCGCGCTGCCGATTCCGATTGGACCATCGACCTGGCGCATGGAGACCTTGCGCTGCACCATCTTCTGCAGCAATTCCAGAATGAGGAAAGAACTCCTCTTATTCTCTGACAGAGAGCGTTGCAGCGCTTCCGAGAAATTGAGCTTGACAACTTTGGTGGGAACGCTTCTGGCAATGCCGATCCGGTAGGCAGGTCCCTGCCGGGATCCGCCGGGGTCGAGGATTGGCCTGACTGTGAAAGTCTGTTTTTGGCCGTTGCGCAGGACCACAAGTTCCAGCGGCTGATCCTTGGTGCGGTTCAACATCTGCACCAGCGCTTCCAATGCGGGAACATCCTGCCCATTCGCCGTAAGGATCTGGTCTCCGACCCTGAGGCCGGCTTTTTCGGCGGGCATTCCGGGTTCGACGGTGGCCAAAGTTACGCTGGACTCTTTCGGCACCCAACCCATGGCGCCGTATTGATTGGGCCCGAGCGGCTCAGGAACCAGGACCTTCTCAGTGACTTTGCCGTCGTGCTCGATGCCAAACTTCAAAGGCTGATTCGGGCTGAGAGCATCCTTGATATCGACTTGCTCCCAATTCGGATTCTCGATGTCCTCCACCCGGACAATCTTGTCGCCAATCTGGATTCCAGCCCTTTCCGCCGGAGTGTTTGAATCCACCCATCCCACCACGGCCGTTTCATCAAGCACGGCGGCGTATTCGTAATGGACCTTGTAGACGGCGGTTAACAGGGCGATGGCCAGCATGATGTTCATGGCCGGTCCGGCCAGGGCCACGATGAAGCGCTGCCAGCGCGGATGCGACAGAAATTCGCCTGGATCGCCGGTCCGATCGTCCATGGGGTTTTCGCCCGACATCTTGACGTAGCCGCCCAGCGGGATGGCGCTGATGCGGTAATCGGTATCGCCTTTGGTGAAGCCCAGCAGACGTTTGCCAAAGCCGATGGAGAAGACCTCCACCCGGACGCCGAAGTATTTAGCCGCCGCGTAGTGCCCGAATTCATGAATCAGAATCATGAATCCAAGCACGATCCCCATGTCGAAGACGGTATGCAGAATGGACAAAAGCTGGGCCATAATAATTAGACTACTCCAAAATTCCTATTACGAAATGGCCCTGACGGGCGAGCCCTTTCGGCAAAGCTGCTGTGCTTTCTTTTGAACTATTTCTTTTGCCAAAAGACGGGCCTCGGTGTCCAGCGCAAGTACCTTCTGTATAGATTCTAAATGTTGGGCTGGCGTTGCAGCCATCACTTCTTCAATGATGCGCGGAATCTCCTCGAATCCGATCCGCTCCTCCAAAAACGCAGCCACCGCCACCTCGTCGGCCGCGTTCAGAGCGATGGTCTTTGTCCCTCCCTCTGCCGCCGCTTCGTAAGCTAAACGAAGACAAGGGAATTTACTCATATCCGGAGGGCAGAAATCCAGATGCCGCAGGTCCATGATCGAGAAGCGCAACTCCGAAGGGATGCGTTCCGGGTACGTCAGCGCATACAAAATGGGCAGCCGCATATCGGTCACGGAGATTTGAGCAAGTATGCTGCCATCCACGAATTCGACCAGGGAATGAATCGTAGACTGTGGATGCACAATGACTTGCACACGCTCGGCCGGCACATCAAACAAGCGGCAGGCCTCGATCACCTCGAAACCCTTATTCATCAATGTTGCAGAATCGATGGTGATCCTTTTGCCCATTTTCCAGGTGGGATGATTGAGCGCCTGTTGCACCGTAATTGAGGCAAATTCCGACCGCGGTGTGTTCAAGAACGGACCGCCCGAAGCCGTTAGCCAGATCCGCTCGACCTCTTCCCTCTGGCCGCCGCGCAGGCACTGGTGGACGGCGTTATGTTCGCTATCGATGGGCAGCAGCGGCTTGCCTTGCTTGCGCGCTTCAGCGGTGATCAGTTCGCCCGCCACCACCAGACACTCTTTGTTGGCCAGACCGACGGTCTTGCCGGCGCGCACAGCTTCGTAGGTTGCCTCCAGGCCGGAGACGCCCACAATCGCGCTAACCACGAAATCCACCTCGGGATGAGTGGCCACTCGAACCGTGCCTGCGGCGCCGTCAACCACTTCAATCTCGCCCAAACCAGCCTGCCGCAATCTGGCCTGGAGCGTCCGCGCCTTGGCTTCGTCCGCCAGCGACACCACTCGCGGCTTCCAGCGCACAGCCTGGTCGAAAACTAGTTCGGCATTGTTGCCGGCGGCGAGGGTTGATACCTGAAAACGCTCGGGATAACTCTCGACCACACTCAAAGTGCTGCGGCCGATCGAACCCGTCGAACCCAGAATTGCGATGCGTTTCATGCGGAAGCCGGTACGGTAGGTCTATTGTACGGGATGCAGAGGGGGTCCCGATCGATATCGGGAGGGTTCTAGTCTTACCTTCGTGTACCTACGTGGCTTTTGGTGGCAAACGGTTTCGCAAACTGACCGGCTAAGCGGCTCTCACTTCTTGACAAACAAGTTGTCCACGACACCCCGCCCCACTGCGCCCCCGTAGGCACCTGCAATTCCGGGTATGAATGCCAGAAAAGATTCGTAGACTTGCGCGCGCTCGGGTTTCTCCGAAAGAAAGTAATAGGCCAGCCATTCCACCACGGGCACGAACACTCCAACCAGCAGAACCCAGCGCCACGGCTTACGGGGGCTCAGGAATCCAAGCGACATGTTGGCCGCCAGCACCACCATCGCGGTCAGGAGCAAATCGCCGACTTTGATGTCCAACCAACCGGCCAGCACTCCGGAAAGAAACGCAAGCAAATAGTAAAACGCGTCGCCACCCGGCTCTCGCTCGGGAAGAATTCCGCCCCAGCTTGTCGTCATGTTTTCATCTCGGATCGTCGGCTAATTCCGGATTACCGGCCCTGGTTCACGAGTAACTGTAAAACCCGCGCCCGCTCTTGCGTCCGAGCCAGCCAGCATCGACCATTTTGATGAGCAGCGGACAGGGCCGGTACTTCGGATCCCCGAGGCCATCGTGCAGCACGCGCATGATGTCGAGGCATACGTCGAGCCCGATAAAGTCCGCCAGTGTGAGCGGGCCCATGGGATGCGCCATCCCCAGCTTGAACACCTCATCCACGGCCTGCGCCGTCGCGACGCCCTCCATCACCGCATACATCGCCTCGTTCAGCAGCGGCATCAGCACCCGGTTCGAGACAAATCCGGGAGCGTCGTTCACCTCCACCGGCGTCTTCTCGAGTTTCACCGCCAGCTCGCGCACCGCCTCAAACGTAGCCTGCGAAGTCGCGAGGCCCCGAATCACCTCAACCAGTTTCATCACCGGGACGGGATTAAAGAAGTGCATCCCGATGACTTTGTCGGCGCGCCCGGTGAGCGCTCCGATCTTCGTAATCGAAATCGAAGACGTATTGGTGGCCAGAATCACGTCCGGCTTCACGATGCGATCCAGGTCGCGGAAGATTTCCGCCTTGATCTCAAACTTCTCGGTCGCCGCCTCAATCACCAGATCGCAATCCGCGAGCTTCGCCCGGTCCACGACCGCATGAATCCGCCCCAGCGTGGAAACCTTGTCGTCCGCCGTAATTTTGTTCCTGGCCACTTCGCGATCGAGGTTCTTCGTAATGGTTGCGAGCCCGCGATCCAGAAATCGCTGCTCTACGTCGCACAACACGACCTTGAACCCGCACCGGGCAAACACGTGGGCAATCCCGTTGCCCATCGTGCCCGCCCCAATTACGCCTACCTCATGTATTGCCATGGTTGCCCCCGAAAGACTGTTGCGCAAAAGGTTGTTGAGCAATGTAAGTAGGACACGGGAAAGTTCCGGCGCGGAGGAGCCTGGGGAAAGCTACTTTTCCTTGGCAACGTTCAGACGAGTTTCTGCGCGCTGCAGTGCGTCTTCCGCGCGGGTGTAATCAACCTGAGGATCGTTGCTTTTCAACCGCTCTTCGGCCCTTGCTTTGGCTTTTTGCGCGCGCGCGACGTCAATCTCCTGCGGACGCTCCGCCGCTTCGGCCAGGATCGTCACCTTGTCGGGCAGAACCTCCGCAAAACCCCAACACACCGATAACGTATGAGTCGCGCCGCTGGCCTTGTAAGTAATCGCACCGACCGCAAGCTCGGTGATCAGCGGGGCGTGTCCGGGAAGAATTCCAAGATATCCACTTAAGCCCGGTATCTGCGCTTCCTCAGCCGTGTCCTTGACCAGGAGCCGGGACGGAGTAACGATTTCGAGTTGGAAAGTATCGGACATTGGCCGTTAGTCGTTGGTCGCTGGTCGTTGGTCGTTCGCTCGAAACGTTAGCCGACGGGCATTGCCAACGACTAACGACTAACGAGTAGCGACCAACGACTGGTCTTACGCTGCTGCGCCTTTCATTTTCTCCGCCGTCTCCAGCACTTCATCGATCGTTCCCTTCATGTAGAAAGCCTGCTCGGGAATATCGTCGTACTTGCCCTCCACGATGCCGCGGAAACCCTTCAGCGAATCGGCGATTTTCACATACCGTCCAGGGGTGCCGGTAAACTGCTCGGCCACAAAGAACGGTTGCGAGAGGAATTTCTGAATCTTTCGCGCGCGGGCTACCGTCACCTTCTGGTCCTCGCTAAGTTCGTCGATACCCAGAATCGCGATGATGTCCTGCAAGTCTTTGTAAGTCTGCAGCGTCTTCTTGACCATCTGTGCCACGTCGTAATGATCCTGCCCGACAATTCTAGGATCGAGAATGCGCGAGGTGGAAGCGAGCGGATCCACTGCCGGATAAATCCCAATCTCCGTAAGCGCGCGCGAAAGCACGGTTGTAGCGTCCAGGTGGGCGAACGTTGTCGCCGGCGCCGGATCCGTGAGATCGTCTGCCGGCACGTAAATTGCCTGCACCGAAGTCACCGAACCTTTCTTGGTAGAAGTAATCCGCTCTTGTAACTCTCCCATCTCCGTGGCCAAATTAGGTTGATAACCCACGGCCGAGGGCATGCGACCTAAGAGGGCCGACACTTCCGAGCCGGCTTGGGTAAAGCGAAAGATATTGTCGATGAAGAGCAGGGTATCGGAGCCCTCTTCGTCGCGGAAAAATTCGGCCACAGTCAGGGCAGTTAGCGCCACTCTTAGACGAGCTCCAGGGGGCTCGGTCATCTGGCCATAGATCAGCGCCGCTTTCGACTCCTCTGGCTTGCCGGGTTTGATTACTCCCGACTCGGTCATTTCGAGCCAGAGGTCGTTGCCTTCGCGGGTGCGCTCGCCTACTCCGGCGAACACGGAAAATCCGCCGTGCTGTTTGGCGACGTTGTTGATCAATTCCATGATGACTACGGTCTTGCCCACACCGGCGCCGCCGAAGAGACCGATCTTTCCGCCTTTCAGGAAGGGCTGGATGAGGTCGATTACTTTCACGCCGGTCTCGAACATTTCGGCGGTGGTCGACTGTTCATCAAAGGCAGGCGCGAGACGGTGAATGGGCATTCTCTTGGTGGAGGCGATGGGGCCGAGATTGTCGACCGGTTCGCCGATCACGTTCATCACGCGGCCGAGCGTGCCGCGGCCTACCGGGGCGGAGATGGGCCCGCCCTGATCGATGGCCTTCATGCCGCGCACCATGCCGTCGGTCGCTTCCATGGCGACACAGCGGACGCGGCCTTCTCCCAAGTGCTGCTGCACTTCGAGAATGACGTTGATGGGGGAAGGCACGGTGAAGCCGTCGCTGACGACTTTCAGCGCTTGATAGATAGGAGGCATCTTCGCTTCGGTGAATTGCACGTCGACGGCCGGGCCGGCGATTTGGATCACGTTTCCGATATTTTCTGACATAAGGTCTCAACAGTCGTTAGTCGTTAGTCGAAAGTCGTTAGTCGTTCGCCTTGAAGCCGACAAACTCGATGCATCCCTCCGCGGCTAAAGCCGTCTGTACTCGTCGGCACTTGCGGCATCGCTAAAGCGATGCCCTGATACAAATCTTTCACTGTGAGCTTTTACTAAGTGCTAATTGCTAAGTGCCGACTCACTGTGCTGCCGCTCCACTTACTATTTCTATAATTTCCTTCGTGATCTTGGCCTGGCGCGCCCGATTCATTACCAGAGTCAATGAATCGATCATATCGCTGGCGTTGTTGGTGGCCGCATCCATGGCGGTCATGCGGGCGGCGTGCTCCGCTGCTACCGACTCGAGCAGCGCATGAAAAATCTGGATGCCGATGTACTTCGGCAAAATCCCCTCGAAAAGCTGGTGCGGCGGCTGCTCGTAGATGTAATCGACCGGCCAGGTCCCGAATTTGGCGGCGGCCTCATCGACTACGCTTGTATCCGCCGTACGCATTCCTACGCCCGCCGACTTTGCCGCTGCGATTCGCTTCTTGCGTTCTTCTTCCGATGCCTCTTCCGCCATTTGGATGTCGACTTCGCCGATCTCCTTGATGGGCAGCAGTCGCTCGGCGACCAGGCGTTGCGCGATCACCGATTTGAATTCGTTGAACAGAATGTAGACGCCGTCAATCTCGTGGCGAGCATAGCGGGCGATAATGTTCTCGCCGAGAGTTGCCGCGAAGTTGTGGTCGACCTTGCCCAGCACTCCGATATATTCGCCGGTGATCTGCACGCGACCGGCGCGCTGCGGCGCCGCGTCAGTGGGCCCTTGCGCGGGTGGAGCGCCTGCTTCTCCAACGGGCCGCTCCGGGGCCGCCGGATAGCGCCTTCGCATAAAGTCTCGACCTTTGCGGCCTATGCACTCCACGTCGACATTCTGAGCGGGCTTCGACTCGATGAATTTTGACGCCATCTTCAGGATGTTGGTGTTGAATGCGCCAGCCAAGCCCTTGTCTCCGGTGACGACGATCAGCAGGACGGTGTTTTCTTCGCGCTCGGCCAACAGGGGATGAAGCGGCTGTCCAGTGACGGGATCGTAGATATCGGCTCGCGAGACCAGCGATTTGAGTACGTTGGTGAGCATCTGCGAATAGGGACGGGCGGCGAGTGCGGCCTCCTGCGCGCGGCGCAGCTTGGCCGCCGAGACGGTCTTCATGGCCTTGGTGATCTGCCGCGTGTTGATCACGCTGCGAATGCGGCGCCGGATGTCGAGGATGTTGGCCATAAATCAGTTGTCAGTAGCCGGTTGCCAGTTTCAGTTAAAATCTCCTGTAATTCAGGAGTACCTAACAACTGGGAACCGGGAACTAAGAACTCTTACTTTGCTGCTGCTTGTCTTGAATCTACGAACTGCTGTTTTGCTTCTTTGATTACTCTGGACAACTCCGCTTTCAGATTGTCGTCCAGGATTTTCTTTTCCATGATCGTGTTGAGCAGGCCTGGGCTTGTCGTTTCTACATACTTGTAGAGATCTTTTTCGAAATCTCGGACCTGGTTCACGGGCATGTCGTCGAGCACGCCGCTGGTGCCGGCGAAGATGATCAGAATCTGTTTGGAGAACGGCAGCGGGCTGAACTGGCCCTGCTTCAACAGTTCGACAAGGCGCTGACCGCGATTTAGCTGTTGTTGCGTGGCTTTGTCGAGGTCGCTGCCGAACTGGGCGAAGGCGGCTAGTTCGCGGTACTGGGCTAGTTCGAGTTTCAGGGTTCCGGCTACCTGGCGCATCGCCTTGATCTGTGCGCTGCCGCCGACTCGACTTACCGAGAGTCCTACGTTCACGGCGGGGCGGACGCCCTGGTTGAACAAGTCGGTTTCTAGATATATCTGGCCGTCGGTAATCGAAATCACGTTGGTCGGAATGTAAGCCGAAACGTCGCCGGCCTGAGTTTCGATTACGGGGAGCGCAGTTAGCGATCCTCCCCCGTTCTTGTCGCTGAGCTTGGCGGCGCGCTCTAACAGACGCGAGTGGAGATAGAAAACGTCTCCGGGATAAGCTTCGCGGCCGGGCGGGCGACGGAGCAAGAGCGAAATCTCGCGATAAGAGGCGGCGTGCTTGGAAAGATCGTCGTAGATGCAGAGGGCGTGGCGTCCGTTGTCGCGGAAAAACTCGCCCATGGCGCAGGCCGCGTATGGAGAGATGTACTGCATGGGAGCGGGCTCGGAGGCCGAGGCCGCAACAACGATGGTGTACTCCATGGCGCCGGCATCTTCGAGAATTTTTACGACCTGGGCAATCGACGAGCGTTTCTGGCCGATGGCGTTATAGATGCAGATCAGGTTGTTGCCCTTGTTATTGATGATGGTGTCGAGTACGACGGCGGTCTTGCCGGTCTGGCGATCTCCGATGATCAACTCACGTTGGCCGCGGCCGATGGGGATCATGGAGTCGATGGCCTTGAGTCCGGTGGCCATGGGCTCGCGCACGGGCTGGCGGGCGATGACGCCGGGAGCGATGCGCTCGATGGGAATGAATTTATCGGTGGCAATCGGCCCCTTGTCGTCGATCGGCTGACCGAGCGAGTTGACGACTCGGCCAATCAAGGCGTCGCCTACGGGCACGCTCATGATGCGGCCGGTGCGCTTGACTTCGTCGCCTTCCTGGATCTCGGTGTACTCGCCGAGGATGACCACGCCGACCTGATCTTCTTCCAGGTTCATGGCGATGCCGGAAACACCGTGCGGGAAGCTCAGGAGTTCTCCGGCCATGACCTTGTCGAGACCGTAAACACGGGCGATGCCGTCACCGAGAGTGATGACCGTGCCAACCTCGTCGACCGCGATCTTCGATTCGTAGTTCTCGATCTGCTCGCGGATTAACTGGGTGATTTCGTCTGCTCTGATTTGTGCCATAAAAGTCGTCGGTCGTTCATCGTTGGTCGTTCGCTATTCGTTGTTCGCCGCCAGCTCAGCATTACCGACGAACTGTGGGTCGTGGCTCCTAGCTCCTAGCCTTCCACCAACTGCTCCCTTATCCTATCTAACTGGCCTTTTACTGAACCGTCGTAGATGGTGCTGCCCACTTGGACTACTGCTCCGCCCAATAGCGATGAATCCTGTTCGTAGCGCGCGCGCACTATCTTGCCGGTCATCTTCGTAATCTCGGTTTCCAGCATCTGTTTTTCGGGGTCGCTGAGCTGGCGCGCACTGCTGATTTGCGCTTCCGCGAAGCCTTGGCGGTCGTTCAATTCCCGCTCCAACTGCTTCAGGATTTCGCTGAACAGCGGCAGCCGGCGATGATCGGTGAGTACGGCAACAAAATTCCGGACTTGCCGGGTCGTACCCAGCCTGGCAGTGATGGCGTCGAGCACGGCCCGTTTCCGGTCCCCGGGAATCGCCGGATTCTCAAGGACGCGGCGCAACTGATCGCTTTCCTTTAGCAGGGCCTCGATGCTGTGCAATTCCTGCAGGGCGCGGGCAGGGTCGAGATGGCTGCTGCCGGTCTTTTCTATGTCAGAGAAGACTACATCGGCGAAGGCGCGGGCGTAGGTGCCAACGACGGAAGCCATGGCTAGCGGCCGTCCTTTCCGCCGTCCTTATCTGAAGAGCCCGAAGCGAGCTTCGAGGCAAAACTGCGGACCAGCACCTGGTCGGTATTGGAATCGACATTAATCTGCTGCCGCGCCAGGGCGATGGCGAGGGTTGCAGTGTGGGTGCTCAACTCGCGGCGAGCTTGCTTGGCGGCGGTGGCGATTTCCTGCTCGGCGGCGAGGACCACTTTGCGAATATCTTCTTCGGCGGTTTTCTGGATGCGAACTTCCTCGGCCGCCGCTTCGTTTTCGGCACTGGCTTGCATCCGTCCAATTTCTACATCCAACTGGCGCAGCCGGGTTTCGATCTCGGCCAAGCGGCGATTGGCATCCTGGCTGGCAGAGCGCGCCTCCTGCAATGCCTGCTGGATGGATGTGTTGCGATTACGCAGCATGGCGGGAATAGACTTGCGAGCGGCCCAGAACACAATGACAACAACGATCGCGAAGTTCAGGAACGACAGCAGGAGGTGGGTGCCATGCACGCTCCAGTCGATCTGACGGGCCAGCCATCGAATCGGTTTGGCGTGTTTTAAATTTACATTTTCTTCCTGTTCTTCCTCGGCTTCGCTCGTCGGCTTGGTTGTTTCGCCAGCAACGCCTTTGTGCTCGGCAGCGTTGTCTTTCTTGGGCTCCGCGGAAGTCTGCTGGGCCGGCGTTGCAGAGGGTTGCTCTTGCGCTCCGGCGGGTGTGGGCAGCGCGGAGATGAATACAAAAAGTACGAGCGCGAGCAGGCCGCCCCCTAGAACGGCGACCGCGAGCCTGCGGTTTGTGGCGTTTCGCTTCATTGGCCACCGACCTGGGTGGGGGATGCCATGGGGCGTAAGACGGTGCGCACGATATCGCTAGCCAGTCTGGCCGCGTCCGTTTGCAGCTTCGACATGGCTTGCTGCTTATCCTCTTCTATGACGACGCGGGCCTGCTTGACCTGGTCCTGGGCCCGGGTGCGGGCTTCGTTCACGGTCTGGCTGCGGGACTGGTTGGCCTGCTGGCGGCGGGCTTCCTGGTTCTTGAAGATTTTCTGGCGGGCTTCCCGGAGGCGCTGCTCGTAGTCGGCGGTACGGCCCTCGGCGGCGGCGATATCGGCGCGGGCTTTCTCCATCGCGCCCTGGGTGCGGCTGCGGCGCTCGGCGAGCACGGCCGTCAGCGGTCGATGGACCAGGAAGTTATAAAGAATGTAAAGCGAGGCCAGCAGCAGGACGGTGGGCACGGCTCCGAGCAGTAATTCGCCTAGTTGTCGGAGTGTCTGGTCCATTTTCTAGTTTCTGATGACCGAACTGACGATCGCATCTCTGCCGACCGTGCTGGTTGTTTCCACTGGGAAGAAGAGCCGCCTGTAAAACCAGTAAAACTAACACCATGGCGAGGGTGGTGTCAATGATGGGGGCGCATTTTGGCGGGAATTTTACCAAGCTGGAACAAAGGCTGGGGCTGGAAATTGCTCCTTGACATTCGAGTCCGAGGGTCTACGATAGAAGTATCACCTCCGATCCCAGTCCGGATCGAATGGGCCGATAGCCAAGGAAGAGTCACCGCTTCTTGGCTGGCGGCCCATTTTAAATTTCGAGCCCTCCCAGCGAGGACTTGATGTTACGAGCCATGCCTCGCCTCGGTTGCGCCACGGAGACTCGTCTGTTCGTGGGATTCGCCATACCAAGCGCCAGAAAACATGACAACAAGTTGACACCGGTATGACAACTGCGGGCTCTGGGAGCGGTGAGAATGGTGGCTGTTCCGGGGACGCCTCTCCAAAGGAACAACCCAGAATGCAACCTGATCGCCTGGAAGTGATCTGGTCGGTCTGGCGGGTGACTCTCTCCATCCGCCAGACCTTTTTTGTCAGCCAGCGCAGCGCGCAGCGGCGACCCGCGTCTCTTGTCTCTGGGGATCTTCCACGACAGCTCTAGCTAACGGCCGCGGGATGCAGCAGGGCTGCGATCTTCTCGAGAATCCGGTTCATGCTCATGCTGGGATCTATGGCGGCGTCGACTTCGTGATGGTGAGTGCCGGCGTGCATGACCAGGACTTTCGTTCCGGGCCGGGCCTTCTTGACCATGTAGGGCAGGTGATGGCGGTCGTCCTTGGACAAGGTTGCGCCGAGGATTACGAGGTCGAAGGCATCGCCGTGGAGGGCTTGCTGAACGGCCTGGCGGTTGTGGGCGGTGGTTACGTGGTGTCCCGCCTTTTTCATTTCGGCGGCTTGGCTGGAGAGAGCGGATTCATCCGACTCGCCGTAAAGGATCTTGATCGAATTTTGTTGAGCAGTCGCGGGCAATGGGCCTCCTCAGATGCACTTGCAACTCACTCGGAGCTTAGCAATTGGCAGGCATCCTTCCGAGGTCACGGAAGATCAGGGTCGGATGGGGCAGTTAGGGAGTCTCGACTCGTGCAAAAAAAGGCCCCGCTTCTCGAAGACTATGAGAAGCGGGGCCCTTGAGTGCAGAGGCTGGCGTGCGTCTTACCGCGTTGTGGCCAGCACTGACGAGCGTTCTTCGGCCGGCACGAACTTCCGCACCTCGTGTCCGGTGAAAATCTGCCGCGGACGCGCTATCTTCTGCTCCGGGTCGGTGATCATTTCCTGCCATTGGGCGAGCCAGCCCGCGGTGCGCGGGATGGCAAACAGCACGGTAAACATTTCCGGTCTGAAGCCCATGGCCTGATAGATGATTCCCGAGTAAAAGTCCACGTTCGGATACAGTTTGCGGCTGACGAAGTATTCATCCTCAAGGGCGATCCGCTCCAGTTCGAGAGCGATGTCCAGTTTCGGATTTCCGCCGGTGACT
>Ga0075030_100000493_pt1 | contig 34206 bp, 33 predicted proteins | sample LitLauG_LLR_2012_FD_71393 | JGI IMG/M metagenome (GOLD analysis project Ga0075030, IMG submission 71393) | Freshwater sediment microbial communities from Pennsylvania, USA - Little Laurel Run_MetaG_LLR_2012 | ecosystem: Environmental > Aquatic > Freshwater > Creek > Sediment | place: USA...
TGGGTCACGCTGGCCACGACGCCGATCTCGCCCTGGCCGTCGCGGTAGCGCCAGCGCCGCGCGACCTCGCCGGGATAGTTCGCCTCGGTCGGTGCCAGCGGCATCTGCGCATCGATGCGCGCCACGATCTCCGACGCCGGCACCACCTGGTCAAGCCGCCAGCCGTTCGTGGTTCCCACGTCCATGAACTCGATCATGCGCAGCGTGTGGCCGCGCTCCCTGAAGAAGCGCGCCATCGGCAGGATCTGGTCCTCGTTGACGCCGCGCTGCACGACCATGTTGACCTTGACCGGCAGCCCCGCGGCAGCGGCCGCGTCGATGCCGTCGAGCACGGCGGCCACCGGAAAGCCCACGTCGTTCATGCGCCGGAATACGTCGTCGTCCAGGGCATCGAGCGACACGGTGACGCGTTTCAATCCGGCCTGCGCCAGGCCGGCCGCGTGGCGCCTGAGCAGCGAGGCGTTGGTCGTCAGGGCCAGGTCGATGCTGCGGCCGTCGGGCGTGGTGAGCTCAGCCAGCATCCGGACCAGGTGGACGAGATCCTTGCGAAGCAGCGGTTCGCCGCCGGTCAGGCGGATCTTCTCGACGCCGTGGGCCGCGAACAGGCGGGCCAGGCGGGTGACCTCCTCGAAGCTCAGCAGCTCCGAGTGCGCCAGGAAGGGGTGCTGGCGGTCGAACACGTCCTTGGGCATGCAGTACGTGCAGCGGAAATTGCAGCGGTCGGTGACCGACACGCGCAGGTCGCGCAGCGGACGCTGCAGGCGGTCGGTCACGTGGCCAGCGGTCGGCCAGACCTGCCCGGGCCGGGGCATTGGCACGCTGGCAACGCGCGCGTCGAGCAGGGGGATGAAACGTTCCGACATGGTGCACGCCTCGAATACGCAGATCGTACGCGACCTGCGCCGGGGCGGGCCGTGCCGTGCAATGAGGGAATTGCGGCGCCGAAGCGGCTGCCGCAACCCCTCATTTCACCGGCGTTCAGGGCTGTCCGCGCGTCTCGATCTGGGTAAGCGGCGCTTCCTCGACCGGTGGCAGCACGGGCCGTTCGCGCCCGACCCGCGCGGGCGGCGGTTGCAGCGCGGCAGCGCGTGCCTGCGCGGCGGCGAGTTTTTCCGGGTCCGTCTGCGCCAGCTTCATTCCGGACGATTCGACGATCGGCAGCAGCTCGGCCACCGCCATGGGCGCCGGCTCGATCGTCTGCGCCGCCAGTTCGGCCGCAGTGGGTGCAGCAACGACCGGCGCAGGCACGTATTCGGCGACCGCCTCGACGACCACCCGGCTCACCCGCTCTTCGTCCGCCTCGGGTCGATCCCGGCCGGAGCGATCTTCGCCCCGCTCGGGCGCCGCGCGCCGGCCGCGCTCCCCGTTGCGCTCGGGCGCAGGCCGTTCGCGCTCTTCGCTCCGCTCGGGTGCGGCCTGATGGTCGTGCTGCCCATCCTGCCCGGGCGTCGCCGGGCCATCGTTCTCTTCGGCCGATTCATGCCCGGCGTCGCCGCCCGCCGGTGCGCCGGCGGGACGATCGCCACGGTCCGACCCGCCGCGTCCGCGGCGCCGGCGCCGGCGGCCACGGCGCTCCTCGCCCGCTGCGCCCGCTGCGGCCCCAGGGCCCGCAGCGGCCGCGCTTTCGGCAGGCGCCGGGTGGGCCGATGTCAGGGCGCCTTGCGGCTCACTGGGTGCTTCGGGCCGGTTGCCCTCGCGTGGGGGACGGCCGGCGCCTTCACCGCCGCGACCGCGCCGGGGCAGGCGCTCCGTGCCCTGTTCGGGCCGTGCCGATGCGGCTGGCCGCTCGCGCCGCGGGCCCTGATCTGCCCGGCCGCGCTCCGATCGCTCGCCGCGGCCCTGGCCCGATTTTTCGGGGCCACCGGCCCGTTCGGCCCGGGGTTCGCGCCGATCCGGCCGGCGCTCGCCGCGCCCGCGATGCTCGCGTTCGGGCCGGCCGCGGGCCGCTGCGGGCGGCGCCGACGCAGGCCGCGCGGCCACCGGCTCGGCTTCCGGCTCCACCACGAACCAGGTGCGCAGGCGCGACCACAGCGAGGGCGCGGCGACAGCGACCGGGGGCGGGGAGATGGTCGGCGGAACCACCGGCGCCGGAGTCTCCGGAACGACCCCCTTGACCACGGCTTCCTTGCGCAGACTGCGCGCTTCTTCGGCCCGTCCGGGCACGTAAGGCTGCTCGGGACTGGGCGCGGTGACGCGGTCGTAGCTGGGCTTGGCCTGATCGAGCCGCTCGTCGTCGTGCTTCAGGCGCTCGATGCTGTAGTGCGGCGTCTCCAGGAACTTGTTCGGGATCAGAACGATCGACACCTTCAAGCGGGCTTCCAGCTTGGTGAGGTCCGCGCGCTTCTCGTTCAGCAGGTAGGTGGCCACGTCGATCGGAACCTGCGCATGCAGGGAGGCCGTGTTCTCCTTCATCGCCTCCTCCTGCAGGATGCGCAGGATGTGCAGCGCCGAGCTGTCGGTGTCGCGCACCTGGCCGACTCCGTTGCAGCGCGGGCAGGTGACGTGGCTGCCCTCGCTCAATGCGGGCCGCAGCCGCTGGCGCGACAGCTCCATCATGCCGAAGCGCGAGATCTTCCCCATCTGCACGCGGGCGCGATCGTGGTGCAGTGCGTCCTTCAGCCGCTGCTCCACCGCGCGCTGGTTGCGCGCGTCTTCCATGTCGATGAAGTCGATCACGATCAGCCCGCCCAGATCGCGCAGGCGAAGCTGGCGGGCCACTTCGTCGGCCGCCTCCAGGTTGGTCCGGAGCGCGGTCTCCTCGATGTCGGATCCGCGCGTGGCCTGGGCGGAGTTCACGTCGATCGCCACCAGTGCCTCGGTGTGATCGATGACGATGGCTCCGCCCGAGGGCAGCGGCACCTGGCGCGAGTGCGCGGTCTCGATCTGGTGCTCGATCTGGAAGCGGGAAAACAGCGGTACGTCGTCCCGGTAGCGCTTGACCCGGGCCGAGATGTCCGGCATCACCAGGTCGACGAAGGTCTTGGCCTGGTTGTACACGTCCTCGGTGTCGATCAGGATCTCGCCGATCTCCGGATGGAAGTAATCGCGGATGGCCCGGATCACCAGGCTCGATTCCAGGTAGATCAGCTCCGGCGCCTTGACCTGCTGGACCGCGTCGGTGATCGCCTTCCACAGTTGCAGCAGGTACTTCAGGTCCCACTGCAGCTCCTCGACCGCCCGGCCCAGCCCCGCGGTGCGCGCGATCACGCTCATGCCGTTCGGAACCTCGAGCTGGTCGATCGCCTCCCGCAACTCCTGACGGTCTTCGCCCTCGACGCGGCGCGACACGCCGCCGCCGCGCGGATTGTTGGGCATCAGGACCAGGTAGCGGCCGGCCAGCGAGACGAACGTGGTGAGCGCCGCCCCCTTGGTGCCGCGCTCCTCCTTTTCGACCTGGACGATCAGTTCCTGGCCCTCGGAAATGGCGTCCGAGATCTTGGCCCGGGCCACTTCGACGCCCGGCCTGAAGTACTGGCGGGAAATCTCCTTGAAGGGCAGGAAGCCGTGGCGCTCTTCGCCGTAGTCGACGAAACAGGCTTCCAGGCTCGGTTCGACCCGGGTTACCAGCCCCTTATAGATGTTGGACTTGCGTTGCTCGCGACCGGCGGTCTCGATGTCGAGATCCAGCAGCTTCTGGCCGTCGACGATCGCAACGCGCAGCTGCTCCGCGTGAGTCGCGTTGAACAGCATCCGCTTCATCAGCACCCCCTGCGCCCCGAAGGGCGCGTGCGTGCCGATTCGGATCGGGGCTCAGGTGCCGGCGTTCCCGCGGGGCGCCGGCACGACGTCGCGACGGCGCGCGGCCGGCCACCGCGCGCCATCACGCGCGCGGCGCGGAACGCCGCCTGCATGCTGCTGACTGCGGTTGTCGCTCACGTCAATGCCATCCACTCGCAACGCCTGGTACCTGGTCAAAAGCCTGCTGCAAAGTCGCCCCGTGACTATCGATCACGCGGCTCAGCGCACGATCCGAATTCGGCGGGCGCCGGCCATCGGAATGGCAACGGCGCCTACGATTGCAGAAGGGACCGGTCACGCCGCGCACGCAGCTGCAACGTCGATCCCCCCGTTCCTACGCGTGACGCGCACTGGCGCACCACGCACCCTTTGGCTGCATAATCCGACCACCCGGTGCTGCGCGCGTCAGACCCGGCGTGTTGGCGCCGCTTGGAATTGCAGCCGGCCGAACCGCGCCGCAACGGATGAACCTTGCGGCCGCTGCGCGATCGGCCTCGATCCATCTTCCGCCACATCCAAGCGCAAACGGCACCCGGGTACGAATCGGGCGCAGCCCACGTCAAACTGCTTAAGTATAGGCAACATGGTGGCTGAACGCAAAGCGGCGCCGGGCGCCAGGCGGCCTGCGCGGGCCGGCGCCGCGAACAACCGCCCGGCGGCGCACTCCGCCGCCCCGGCGGGTGTTCGCTACGTGACCGTTGACTCCGAGCACGCCGGCCAGAGGCTGGACAACTTCCTGATCAGGCTCAGCAAGGGCGTACCCAAGAGCCACATCTACCAGGTCGTTCGCAGCGGCCAGGTCCGGATCAACAGCGGCCGCGCGGCGGCCGATCAGCGGCTGTCGGCCGGCGACGAGATCCGGATCCCGCCGATGCGCACGGCCAGCCCCGGCAAGGTGCCCGCGCCCGGCGCGGCGGCGGCACTGCCGGTCGTGTTCGAGGACGAGCACCTGCTGGTCGTGGACAAGCCCGCCGGAATGGCGGTGCACGGCGGCAGCGGCGTTTCTTTCGGGGCGATCGAGACGATCCGGGCGGCGCGCCCGAACCAGCCCTTTCTCGAGCTCGCGCACCGGCTCGACCGCGAGACCTCGGGTCTGTTGATGCTGGGAAAGTCGCGGCGCGCGCTGCTGCGCCTGCACGCGATGCTGCGGCAGGGCGAGGTCGAGAAACATTATCTGGCGCTGGTCGCGGGCCGCTGGCTGAACGACCGCCAGCACGTGAAGCTCGCGCTGTCGCGGGGTGGCGAGGGCGCCGCCGGCAAGGTGCGGGTCGATCCGCAGGGCGGGGCCGCCGCGCACACGGTGTTCGAACTGCGCGAGCGCTTCGAGCAATTCGCGCTGCTGGACGCCGAGCTGCGCACCGGGCGCACGCACCAGATCCGGGTGCACCTGGCGCACATCGGCTTTCCGATCGTGGGCGACGGCTGCTACGGGAACTTCGAGCTGAACCGCCGGATCGCACGCGGCGAGCTGGGAGCTCCCCTGGAGCGCATGTTCCTGCACGCCGCACGGCTGCGCCTGCCGCACCCCGTCAGCGGCGAGCCGATCGGTTTCACCTCGCGCCTTGCCCCCGAATGCGAGACGTTCCTTGGGGTGCTGCGCGGTGCTTGACCGCTTCGATGCGATCGTGTTCGACTGGGATGGCACTCTGCTGGACTCGACCGCGGCCATCGCGGCGGCCATCCGCCGCGCGGCGGCCGACCTCGATCTGCCGGACCCGGGAGCCGAGCGCGCTTCGCGCGTGATCGGGTTGGGGCTGGCCCAGGCGTTGTCGATCGCGGTGCCGGAGCTGCCGGCCGGGCGCGCCGCAGAATTCACGGCCCGTTACCGGGTTCATTACCTGGCCGGCGAGGCGCGGCTGCAGCTGTTTCCCCACGCGCGCGAGCTGGTCGGTGCGCTGCGCGCCCGCGGTTGCAAGCTCGCGATCGCCACCGGCAAGACCCGTGCGGGTCTCGCGCGCGCGCTCGACAGCCTGGGGATGGCGGCGCAGTTCGACGCCACCCGGTGCGCCGACGAGACCGAGCCCAAGCCGCACCCGAAGATGCTGCAGGACCTGGCCGGGTTGCTGCAGACCGCGCCCCATCGGATGATGATGGTGGGCGACACCACGCACGACCTGCAGATGGCCGAGGCGGCCGGCGTCGCTGCCGTGGCGGTCACCCACGGGGCCCATCCGGCGAGCCTGCTGCGGGAGGCCGGCCCGCTGGCGCTGCTCGATTCGCTGGAGGAGCTGCAGCGATGGCTGATTCGGGCCTGATCCGGATCTGCGAATCGTCGGCGCTGATCGAAGGCGGCGACGGCGTTCGCTTCGTGCTGGCCGTGCGGGGGATCGGGCCCGAAGCCTTCGTGGTGCGCTGCCAGGGCCGGGTGGTGGGCTACCTGAATCGCTGCGCGCACACGGGCCTGGAGCTCGACTGGATGGCGGGCCGCTTTCTGGATGCCGGGCGACGCTGGCTGATCTGCGCGGCGCACGGGGCTCTGTACGAGCCCGGCACCGGCGCCTGTGCCGGCGGCCCCTGCCTGGGACGAGGCTCGCTGGTGCCGGTGCCCGTGGTGGAGACGGACGGGGTGATCTACTGGCGGCAGGAGCCCGACGGCTCGCCGGCGTGAAGCAGAAAGACGGCGGGCCGGCGCTGCAGGGCCGGACGGCTGGCCTGCGGTAGCGCGCGCCATTGCCCGACCGGCAGCGTGATGGTCGTTTCCGAAGCGCTTCCCAGGTCCACCGCCAGCCCGAGCCGGGTCGAATCGGCGCAGTGCGCGAGGATGGCCTGGAACAGGCGCTCGCTCCGATAGGGCGTCTCTATGAAGATCTGCGTCTCGCCGCCGGCGGCTTCGCGCTCGACCCGGCGCAGGCTCTCGGACAGCGCGTCGGCCTGCTGCGGCAGGTAGCCGAGGAAACGGAAGCGCTGCCCGTTCATGCCGGAGGCCATCAGCGCCAGAAGGATCGAGGACGGACCCGCCAGCGCCCGCACGCGCAGGCCCAGCTGGTGCGCGCACGCGACCACGGTCGCGCCCGGATCGGCGACGCCGGGGCAGCCGCATTCCGATACGAGGGCGGCGTCGCACTGACCGAGCCGCAGCGGGCCCAGCCACTCGTGCGCCTGCGCGGGCGACGGCTGATGCCCGATCTGGACGATCCGCACCTGCTGGATCGGCCCCGGATGGCCGGCCGCCTTAAGGAAGGCACGCGCGCTGCGGGCATTCTCCGCCAGCACATAGCGCGCCTCGCGGGCGATCTGCAGCACCGGCGGCGGCAGCGCGTCGCGCGGGTCGGCGTCGGCCAGCGGCACCGGCAGAACGTACAGCGTGCCCGCCATCGCCTCAGGTCCCGGGCAGCGAGACACCGCAGGCCGCCAGCATGGACGTCAGGCTGATCAGCGGCAGTCCGATCAGCGCCGTTGGATCGTCCGAGCGGACCGACTCGACCAGGCAGATGCCGAGCGATTCGATCTTGGCGGCGCCGGCGCAGTCGTACGGCTGCTCCAGCCGCAGATACGCTTCCAGCGACTCTCGCGCAAGGCGGCGGAACCGGACGATCGTGTCCACGCAATCGACACCCGCGTGATCGTCGCAGCGGCGCACCACGGCCAGCGCCGTGTGGAACACCACGGTGCGCCCCTGCATGTCCAGCAGTTGAAGGAGCGCCGTCTGATGGTCGCCCGGCTTGCTGATCGCAACCCCGTTCACGTCGGCAACCTGGTCGGATCCGATCACGATCGCATCGGGATGCCGCTGGCCGACGGTCGAGGCCTTCAGCAGGGCCAGGCGGCGCGCCAGTTGCAAGGGCGTCTCGCCCGGGCCCGGCGTCTCGTCGACATCGGGCGATTCGGTGCGAAACGGCAGCCGCAGCTGCTCGAGCAGCTGGCGGCGATACGGCGAGCTCGACGCGAGTACGATGGGGGCGGGCATCCGTTTCCCGATCAATCGGCAGGCGGCAGTTTAGCGGCGCAGCATGCAGCGGACGGTCGACGTATTCGAGCTGGCACGCGACGGCGGCAGCGTCGAAGGGCAGGTCGAGGCCGCCGAGCTGGCGCGCCTGTCGGGCATGCCGATGCACCCGGTCGGCCCGATCCGGTACGTCTTGCAGGGGCGGATCGACGAGCACGGCCGCAGCGCCGCCCGTCTGCGCCTGCGCGGCAGCCTGGAGCTGGCCTGCGACCTGTGCGGCGCGCCGCTGGCGTGGGAACTGGACGAGTCGGAGGGATTCTTCTTCCTCGACGACCCCGAGCAGATCGGCGCCCTGCCGATCACGATCGAGGCAGACGAGCCGCTGGCGGGAAGCCGGCTGTTCGACCTGCACGGGCTGGTCGAGGAGCAGGCGATACTGGCGCTGCCGATTTCGCCGCGCCATCCGGCCTGCGAGCAGCAGCTCCAGCGCGACCGACCCGAGGAGCAGGGCCGGCGGCCTTTTGCGGTGCTGGCGGCGCTCAAGCGCGGGCGGTCCGATATACAATGACGGGTTTGACCTTGTGGCTCAGGTGACCTGATGGCTGTCCAGCAAAACAAGAAGTCGGCTTCACGGCGCGGCCAGCACCGCGCGCACGATTTCCTCACGGCGCCGCCGCTAGCCACCGAACCGTCGACCGGCGAAGTGCATCGGCGCCACCATGTGAGCCCGAACGGGTTTTATCGGGGGCGCAAGGTCCTGCCGACGAAGAACGACGAATAGGGTGGGCTCGCGCCGCGGCGGCCTTGGCCCCCGGGAACCTCGCGGGCTGGCACGGTGAGGAAGTCGGCGACAGGCGCGCGCTCGTTATTTGACGCTCAATGACCGTCCGGATCGCGATCGATTGCATGGGTGGCGACCAGGGCCTCACGGTCACGGTGCCCGCCGCGGTGCGATGCGCGGCCGAGGATCCCGACACGGTCTTCCTGCTGGTGGGCCGTTCGCAGGAAATCGAAGCGGCGCTGGCCCGGGCCGGCGCCCGCTCGGCGGCCGGCCGGCTGCAGGTGATCCACGCGGAGCAGCAGGTGGCGATGGACGATCCGCCCGCGGTGGCGCTGCGCGCCAAGCGCGACTCGTCGATGCGGGTGGCCCTGGAGCTGGTGAAAAACGGACAGGCCGATGCCTGCGTGAGCGCCGGCAACACCGGGGCGCTGATGGCGATCGCGCGCTTCGTGCTCAAGACGCTGGACGGCATCGACCGGCCGGCGATCGCGCAGTCGCTGCCGAACGAGAAGGGCGGCTTCACCACGATGCTGGACCTGGGCGCCAACGTTGACTGCTCAGCCGAGCAGTTGCTGCAGTTCGCGATCCTGGGCTGCGCCCTGGTGTCCGCGCTGCAGGACAACCAGAGCCCCACGGTCGGTTTGCTGAACGTCGGCGAGGAAGTGATCAAGGGCAACGAGGTGGTGAAGCAGGCCGGCGATCTGCTGCGCGCCAGCGGGCTGAATTTCCACGGGAACGTGGAAGGCGATGACATCTACCGGGGCACGACCGACGTGGTGGTCTGCGACGGATTCGTCGGCAACGTGGCGCTGAAGGCCTCGGAGGGGCTGGCGCAGATGCTGGCCGGATTCGTGCGGGAGGAGTTCACGCGCAACCTGCCGGCGCGGCTGATCGCGCTGATCGCGCTTCCGGTGCTGGGGCGTTTCCGGCGGCGTGTGGATCACCGGCGGCACAACGGGGCATGCCTTCTGGGGCTGCGCGGCATCGTGATCAAGAGCCACGGCTCGGCCGATCGCTACGCCTTCGGCTTTGCGATCCGGCGCGCGGTGGACGCGACGCGCCACGGCCTGCTGACGCGCACCCAGACCGCGGTGGCTCCGCTGGTGGCGAAGCAGTCGGCGCGGCCGGCCGAAGCCAGCGCCGGGGCGCTTTGAACTGACGATGCGGCCGGCAGCGGGCTCACGCATCACAGGAACCGGCAGCGCGCTTCCGGCGCGCGCGGTGACCAACGAACAGCTCGTGAGCGAGCTGGCTGCGCGCGGCGTGCAGACGTCCGATGCGTGGATCGTCGAGCGCACCGGGATCCGCCAGCGTTACGTGGCGGAGCCGGGCCTGACCACGACCGGGCTCGGGGCCAGCGCGGCCCGATCCGCGTTGCAGGCGGCCGGATTGCCGGTCGAAGCGGTCGACCTGATCGTGGTGGCCACCTCCACGCCGGACCAGATCTTTCCCAGCACCGCCTGCCTGATTCAGGCCGAACTCGGCGTGCCGGGGGGCGCCGCGTTCGATGTGCAGGCCGTCTGCAGCGGTTTCGTGTACGCGCTGTCGGTTGCCGATGCGCTGCTGCGCACGGGGGCCCATCGCACGGCCCTGGTGATCGGCTCCGAAGTGTTTTCGAGGATCCTGGATTGGGACGACCGCACCACCTGCGTGCTGTTCGGCGACGGCGCCGGCGCGGTGGTGCTGGAGGCGTCCGACCAGCCGGGGCTGCTGGCGCAGCGCCTGCATGCGGACGGTTCGCGCGCGCGCATCCTGTGCACCGCCGGCCGCGTCGAGGCGGGCAAGGTCCAGGGAGATCCGTTCCTGCGCATGGATGGACCGGCCGTCTTCAAGGTGGCGGTCGAGGTGCTGGACAGCTCGGCGCGCGAGGTGCTGGATGCGGCCGGGCTGGCCGTGAGCGAGCTCGACTGGCTGATTCCGCACCAGGCCAACATCCGGATCCTGACCGCGACCGCGCGCCGCCTCGGGGTGCCCGCCGAGCGCATGATCGTCACGGTCGACCGCCACGGCAACACCTCGGCCGCATCGGTGCCGCTGGCGCTCGACTGGGGCGTGCGCGGCGGAATGATCCGCCCCGGCCAGAGCGTGCTGCTGCAGGGCGTGGGCGGCGGCCTGACCTGGGGTTCGGCGCTGGTGAGAATGTAGCGATCGGGGAATCGTCTTGATGGCGCGCGTGGCATTCGTCTTTCCGGGGCAGGGCTCCCAGTCGGTCGGCATGCTGGGGGCCTTTGCCGGCGATCCGGTGGTCGGCGACATCGTGCGGCGGGCGTCCCATGCGCTGGGCGAAGACATCGGCCGCATGATCAGCGAGGGGCCGGCCGAGCGGCTCGAGCTGACGGTCAACACGCAGCCGTGCCTGCTGACCGCGTCGTACGCGATCTACGCGGCCTGGCGCGCCGCCGGCGGAGCGCAGCCGGCGCTGATGGCGGGGCACAGCCTGGGCGAATACACCGCGCTGGTGGCCGCCGATGCGATCTCGCTGGAGGATGCGGTGCCGCTGGTGCGCTTCCGGGCCCAGGCGATGCAGGAGGCCGTTCCGGTCGGCGTGGGAACGATGGCGGCCATACTGGGGCTGGATGATTTCAACGTGATCCAGGCGTGCGCCGAGGCGGCCGGGGACCAGGTGGTGGAGGCGGTCAATTTCAACGCGCCGGCTCAGGTCGTGATCGCCGGACACCGCGACGCCGTGGTCCGCGCCTGCGAAATCAGCAAGCGGCTGGGAGCCAAGCGCGCCGTGACGCTGGCCGTGTCGGTGCCCTTTCACTCGAGCCTGATTGGTCCGGCCGCCGAGCGCCTGCGCGAGCGGCTGGCGGGCGTTGCGGTGCGCCCGCCCGCAGTGCCGGTAATCAACAACGTCGACGTGCGCGACGAAACGGATCCGGCGCGCATCCGCGATGCGCTGGCGCGCCAGGCCGCGGGCGCGGTGCGCTGGACGCAGATCATCCAGTCGATGAGCGAGCGCGGCATCACGCACGTGATCGAGTGCGGTCCGGGGCGGGTGTTGAGCGCTTTGACGCGTCGCATCGTGCCCGCGTTGACCAGCCTGTCGGTCGGCGACCCGGCCTCGCTGGAGCAGGCCCTGTCGGCCGTGCGAGCCTGAGATGGCCGAAGCGCCGTTGCTGCGCGACGACGCCCTGAGCGGCGAAGTGGCCCTCGTGACGGGCGCATCGCGCGGCATCGGACGCGCCATCCTGGTGCAGCTCGCCCGTGCCGGCGCCTGCGTGGTCGGCACCGCCACCTCGCAGGCCGGGGCCGATGCGATCACGGCGCAGATCGCCGGGATGGGCGCGCGCGGCACCGGCGCACTGCTGAACGTGCGCGAGGCCGGGCAGATCGAGCCGCTGGTCGAGCGGGTGGTGCACAGCTACGGCAAGCTCACCGTTCTGGTGAACAATGCGGGAGTGACCAGCGACGCGCTGGCCGTGCGGATGCGCGACGAACAGTGGGAGCAGGTGATCGATACCAACCTGAGCGGCGCGTTCCGGCTGGCGCGCAGCGTGATGCGCGGGATGATGAAGGCCAGGCACGGCCGCATCATCAACATCTCGTCGGTGGTGGGGTCGAGCGGCAACGCGGGCCAGGCCAACTATGCGGCGGCCAAGGCCGGCCTGGAAGGCATGACGCGCGCGCTGGCACGGGAGCTGGGAGGCCGCGGCATCACGGTGAACTGCGTGGCTCCCGGATTCATCGACACCGACATGACGCGCGCGCTCGGCGAGGTCCAGTCGAAGGCGCTGCTGACCCAGATTCCGCTCGGCCGCCTGGGACAGGCCGACGAGGTCGCGGCAGTCGTCGCGTTCCTGGCCTCCCGCGGGGCCGGCTACATCACCGGCTCGACCGTGCACGTGAACGGCGGAATGCATATGACATGAAGCGCGCACGGTCATCATGCCGGGCTCTGATAGAATCCGGCCCGCTTTTGGGAGGTGCTGGCGTATCTCGGCGACGACCAATGCGTCTTGCGGCGTGCCGCAAGCCGAGAGCCTGGCCTGAGGCGCTGCGGTCTGGAGCTAGTACAAGTTGTGTCGCCGGTTCGGCGATCGGCCAACAAGGCGCAGGAGGAGCACATGGACAGCATAGAGCAGCGGGTCAAGAAGATCGTCGCTGAGCAACTCGGGGTCAACGAGGCGGACATCAAGAACGAATCGGCCTTCGTCGACGATCTGGGGGCCGACTCGCTCGATACGGTTGAGCTCGTCATGGCCCTGGAAGACGAATTCGAGTGCGAGATCCCGGACGAGGAAGCCGAGAAGATCCGCACGGTCCAGCAGGCGATCGACTATGTCAACGCGCACTTGAAGAAGGCTTGAAGTTTCGCCGCGCGAAAGTTTCCTCCATGGGTAGGCGCCGATGACGTCACGACGTCGCGTCGTGGTCACGGGGCTCGGAATCGTCTGCCCCGTGGGCAACGACCTTCAGTCCGCCTGGCGGCAGCTGCTCGCCGGCACCTCCGGGATCGCGCGCATAACGCGCTTCGACGCCTCGGCCTACCGCGCGCAGATCGCGGGCGAGGTCAAGGATTTCGACGTCTCGCGGTACGTCCCGGCCAAGGAAATCCGCCGCATGGATGTCTTCATCCATTACGGCGTGGCCGCTTCGGTCCAGGCGATGCAGGACAGCGGGCTGCCAGTCACGGACGAGAACCGGGACCGGATCGGGTGCATCATCGGCTCGGGCATCGGCGGGCTGCCGCTGATCGAGGACAACCACTCGGAAGCCGTCAATCGGGGGCCGCGCCGCATCTCGCCGTTCCTGATCCCGGGAGCGATCATCAACATGATTTCGGGCAACGTCTCGATCATGTACGGCTTGAGGGGTCCGAATTTCGCGGTCGTATCGGCCTGCACCACGGGGCTGCATTCGATCGGCGAGTCGGCCCGCATCATCGAGCGCGGCGATGCCGACGCGATGCTCGCGGGCGGCGCGGAGTCGACCATCTGTCCGCTCGGCGTGGGGGGCTTCGCCGCAATGCAGGCCCTTTCGGTTCGCAACGACGACCCGGCCGCGGCGAGCCGCCCGTTCGACCGCGGCCGCGACGGCTTTGTCCTGGGCGAAGGAGCCGGCGTCCTGGTTCTGGAGGAGTACGAAACGGCGCGGCGGCGCGATGCCCGCATCTACTGCGAACTGGTCGGATTCGGCATGAGCGCCGATGCCTATCACATGACGGCACCGGACGTGGATGGGCCGCGCCGTTGCATGCAGCTGGCCCTGAAGGACGCGGGCATCACGCCCGACCAGGTCTCGTACCTGAACGCCCACGGCACCTCGACGCCGCTGGGCGACGTGAACGAGACCAATGCGATCAAGCGCGTGTTCGGCGACGCCGCTCGCCGGCTGGTCGTGAATTCGACCAAGTCGATGACCGGCCACCTGCTCGGTGGCGCCGGCGGCGTGGAATCGGTGGTCACCGCTCTGGCCGTCTACCACCAGGTGTCCCCTCCGACCATCAATCTGACCGACCCGGATCCGGAGTGCGACCTGGACTACTGTGCCAACACGGCGCGTGAGCTGAAGATCGACTACGCGCTGAAGAATTCATTCGGCTTCGGCGGCACCAACGGCACGCTGGTCTTCGGACGTGCTCCTTGAAACCGGGCCTTCGGGCATGCGTCGGCGCGCGATGTCGGCGGCAGCCGCCTTCAGCGGGTCGCTGGCGGTGTTCTGTCTGGGAACGGCGCTCGCGAGCGCCCGCCCGGGGCCCCTGGCCGGTTGCGCTGCAGCGGTGATCGCGGCGGCCGCGCTGGTGCGGGCGGGCCGGCCAGCCGCCCGGCGGCGGGCATCGCTGCACTTGTGCCGGCGGACGGGGCGGGTACAGGCCGAGGAGGGGGACCCGGGGCCGGAGTTCCGGCTGATCGGCGTCACCGGTCACCTGATCTGCCTGGTGCGGGAGGGCCGGCCGCGCGAATGCCGCACGGTCTGGCGCGACGCGATCGGCACGGACGGGTTCCGGCGCATCGCAGCTTATGGCCGCTGGCGCCGCGGCGTCGCCCCCGATCGGCCAAATTCACGCGAACTTATTACGGGCCAAGCTGTCACAGGAGGGCAGTCGATTCGGCGAACCGGACGGCCACTGGGCCAATGAGCGAACGCGATGTCGACTGGGAACTGGTCACTCGCGTACAGCGCGGAGACAAGCACGCGTATGGGTTGCTGGTTTCGAAGTACCAGCGCAGAATCACGCGCCTGCTGTCCCGCATCATTCGGGATTCGTCCGACATCGAAGACGTCGCACAAGAGGCCTTCATCAAGGCGTATCGGGCACTGCCCAGCTTCCGGGGCGAGAGTGCGTTTTACACCTGGCTGTACCGGATCGCGATCAATACGGCTAAGAATCATTTTGCCGCCCAGGGCCGGCGCGCCCCCACGCGTTCGACCGGCGATCTGGAGGATGTGGAAGGCTTCGAGGACGGGCCGGGGCTGCGGGATGTTGCAACTCCCGACGCGGTCCTGCTGTCGAAGCAGGTCGGCGAGGCGGTGAACCGTGCGATCGAGCGGCTGCCGGAGGATTTGCGCACGGCGATCGTGCTGCGCGAGCTCGAGGGTATGAGCTACGACGAAATTGCGACTGCGATGAACTGTCCCGTGGGGACGGTGCGGTCGCGTATTTTCCGGGCCCGCGAAGCGGTGGCCGCCGAGTTGCGGCCGCTGCTGGGTACCCGGGAGGATCAACGATGGTGAAGGAGGCCATTCGATGAGTGCATCACACAGAACCGACAAGCCGGTTCGGGCGGAAGCGGATCTGGAACAGCTCTCGGCATGGCTGGATGGCGAACTGGAGCCGGCTCAGCGCGTCATCATGCTGGAGCGGCTGAAGAACGAGCCGGAGCTGCGCGCCCAGTTCGAATGGTTCAACCTGGCGGGCGACGCCCTGCGTTCGCACGAAGTGGCGGCCTGCCACCGCCCGGCACTGGTGGTACGGGTCAGCCGCGCACTCGAATCCGAGCCGGTGCGCATCGGCCCGGGCGCCCTGTCCGGCTCGAAGCTGAGGCGGCATATCGCCACCGGCGTCACGGTGGCGGCGGCGGCCGGCGTGCTGGCCGTGGTCGCATTGCCCCAGTTGCGCAGTCCCGAGGCGGCGCCGGCGGGGGCCGCCAGCACGGCGCATAACGCCGCCGGCGGCAGCGCGATGGCGCCAGCCAAGGCGCTGGCGGCCAGCAGCCCGCAACTGGATGCCTATTTCAGGGCGCACCGCGAACTGGCTGCCGCGGGGGTCATGCCCTCGGCGGTGGCCTACATCCGGATGTCCGGGGAGCCGGACCGGTGAGACGGTCCGGTCCCGCGCAGGCCGGCGGGCTGGGCGCATTGCTGTTGGGAGCGGCCCTGTGTCTGGCGGGCCCGCTGGCGTACGGCGAGGACGCCACCGGCGGTCCGGCGGCCAAGCGGGAGGATCGCAGCCCGGTCGAGTGGCTGCGCTCGATCCGCAGCGCCGCGCAGCGCGCCAACTATGTCGGCACGATCGTGTATCAGCGCGGCGACGACGTGCGGTCCTCGCACATTGTCCACTTTTTCGATGGCGCCACCCCGCGTGAACGCGTGCTGACGCTTGATGGGCGGGCGCGCGAGTTCATCCGGAACGGCGATCAGGTGCAGTGTCTCTATCCTAAGCAGCGCCGGGTCGTGGTCGAACAGGCGCTGCCGCGCACTTCGTTTCCGGCGCTCGGCCAGGTCGGATTGAGCCGGGTGCTGGAGCACTATGAACTGACCGCGGGCGACATCGAAAGGGTGGCCGGCACCGATTGCAGGGTGCTGCGGCTGGTGCCGCGCGATGCGCTCCGGTACGGCTATAAATTGTGGGTCGAACCCGGCAGCGGACTGCTGCTGAAGGTCCAGGTGCTGGACGAGGAAGCGGTGATCGAGCAGGTCGCGTTCACGGACGTGCGCATCGGCGATCCGATCGATGCGGCCGAGCTGAAGCCGTCGTGGTCGACCGCGGGCTGGGAGGTCGTGCGTCATCCCTCGCACCAGGTCGAGCTCAGCCGGCAGGGCTGGGTGATCACCGCGCCGGAAGGTTTCCACATGCTGACCGAGATCGAGCGCAACCTGGGGGACGATTCGTCGCAGGCCGCGATGCAGGCCGTGTATTCGGACGGTCTGGCCACCGTATCGGTGTTCATCGAGCCGGGCGCCGCCTTGGCCGATCCGGCGCCGATGCAGCATCACGGCCCGTCGAGCGCTTTCATGCGGCGGGTCGGGGATGCGCGGGTGACCGTGGTGGGCGAGGTTCCGCCAGCGACCGCCCGATCGATCGCGGACTCGGTGCGGTTCGTGACTGGCCACTAGGCAATTCATACGGAAACGGGCGCGACGCGCGCCATCATCATCGGACGAGAGTCGGGGATATATGGTCAAAGGACTGGTACACAGCTGCTTGATCGTGTCGGTACTGGCGCTGCCGGACTTATGCGCCGCCCAGCCGGCGGATTTCTCGGAGCTGGTCGAACGGACCGCGCCGGCCGTCGTGAACATCCGCACCACGGCGCGGCTGTCGCAGCACGCGCAGCAGTTTCCGGACGTGGACGAGAACGATCCGGGCTGGGAGTTTTTCCGGCGCTTCTTCCCGCAGCCCGGGCCGCAACCGAACCCGCACCAGGGGCCGATGCCGCGTATCCCGCGAGGCGGCCCTGACCGCGAAATTCCCAGGGGGCAGGGGTCGGGCTTCATCATTTCGCCCGACGGCTACGTGCTGACCAATCACCACGTGGTGGACGGCGCCGATGAGATCACGGTCACGCTGCCGGACAAGCGCGAGTTCAAGGGCCATCTGGTCGGCTCCGACCAGCGCAGCGACGTCGCGCTGGTGAAGGTCGACGGCGCCGGGCTGCCATCGAGCAAGATCGGCGACCCCGTCAAGCTGAAAGTTGGCGAATGGGTGATCGCGATCGGCTCCCCGTTCGGCCTGCAGAACACGGTCACGGCCGGAATCGTCAGCGCCAAGGGCCGCGAGACCGGCGAGCTGCTGCCGTTCATCCAGACCGACGCGGCGGTGAATCCGGGCAACTCGGGCGGACCGCTGATCAACATGCGCGGAGAAGTGGTCGGAATCAACTCCCAGATCTTCACGACTTCCGGCTCCTACGCCGGCATCTCGTTCGCGATCCCGATCGACGAGGCGATGCGGATCAGCGATCAGCTGCGCACGCAGGGCAAGGTCGTGCGCGGGCGCATCGGCGTGCTGATCGGCGAGGTCTCGCGCGAAGTGGCCGAGGCGATCGGGATGCCCAAGGCGGCCGGCGCGCTGGTGTCCAGCGTCGAAGGCGATGGGCCGGCGGACAAGGCGGGCGTGAAACCCGGGGACGTGATCATCAAGTACGACGGCCGCCCGGTCGAGAGCTCGAACGACCTGCGGCGCATGGTGGCATCGACCAAGCCGGGCACGAAGGTCAGCGCCACCGTGTGGCGCAACGGCGCCCAGCGCGACCTGCAGATCACGGTGGTCGAAATGCAGGCCGACCAGCCGCGCCAGGCGCGCGCCGACCAGGGACACGGGCCGGCGCCCGCGGCCGACGCGCTCGGCCTGGTGGTCTCGGACGTTCCCGCCGATCAGCAGAAGGACCTGAAGATCAGGGGCGGGGTGCAGGTCGACAACGTCGACGGGCCGGCGGCGCTGGCCGGCATCCGCCCGGGGGACGTGATCGTATCTCTGAACAACGTCGAGGTGACCGGCGCCAAGCAATTCGGCGAGCTGGTGGCCAAGCTGGACCTGGCCAAGCCCGCCGCACTGCTGGTGCGCAGTGGGGAACAGAGCCGCTATGTAATCGTCCACCCCTCGGAGCACTGACCCTCCTACGCGCTGACGCGCTTCGGAGGCACACCCTCCCATCGCCGCGCTGACGAGGGCTCGCCCTCTGAAGCTGCGAAGCAGCGAAGGAGGGTTACAATCGGCGATTTGGCGGTCGGCCGACGCAGGGGGTGATCCGGTGGGTTCACCCCCTTTGCGTGTCGGAAGCAACCGGGCAGCCCGCCCCCGGGCCGCCCGACCGGGGCTCCTGGCCACTGCACCCGAATGCAGCACATCCGCAACTTTTCGATCATTGCCCACATCGACCACGGCAAATCGACGCTGGCCGATCGGCTGATCCAGCGCTGCGGCGGGCTGGCCGACCGGGAAATGGCGGAACAGGTGCTCGATTCGATGGACCTGGAACGCGAGCGCGGCATCACGATCAAGGCCCAGACGGCCGCGCTGAGCTACACGGCGCGCGACGGCCGGGTCTACAACCTGAACCTGATCGACACGCCGGGACACGTGGACTTTTCGTACGAGGTCAGCCGCTCGCTGTCGGCGTGCGAGGGGGCCCTGCTGGTGGTCGACGTCTCGCAGGGGGTGGAGGCGCAGACGGTGGCCAACTGCTACACCGCCATCGAGCTGGGCGTCGAGGTGGTGCCGGTGCTGAACAAGATGGACCTGCCGCAGGCCAATCCCGAGCAGGCGCGCGCCGAGATCGAGGATGTGATCGGAATCGATGCGCACGACGCGATCCTGGCCAGCGCCAAGACCGGCCAGGGCGTCGACGAAATCCTGGAGCGGATCATCGAGCGCATCCCGGGCCCGCGCGGGGATCCGGGCGAGCCCCTGCAGGCGCTGGTGATCGATTCGTGGTTCGACAACTACGTGGGCGTCGTGATCCTGGTGCGGGTGGTCAACGGCGTGCTCAAACCGAAGGACAAGCTGCTGCTGATGGCCACCGGGGCGACCCACCTGTGCGAGCAGGTCGGGGTGTTCACCCCGAAGGCGCAGCCGCGCGAAGCGCTCAGCGCCGGCGAGGTCGGGTTCGTGGTGGCCGGAATCAAGGAGCTGCGCGACGCCCACGTGGGCGACACCGTGACGCATGCGGCCCGCCCCGCCAGCCGGGCGCTGCCCGGATTCAAGGAGATCAAGCCGCAGGTGTTCGCCGGCCTCTTTCCGGTCGAGGCCAATCAATACGAGGCGCTGCGCGACGCGCTGACCAAGCTGCAGCTCAACGATTCGTCGCTGCATTTCGAGCCCGAGGTGTCGCAGGCGCTGGGCTTCGGTTTCCGGTGCGGCTTCCTGGGCCTGCTGCACATGGACATCGTGCAGGAGCGCCTGGAGCGCGAGTACGGAATGGAGCTGATCACGACCGCGCCGTCGGTCGTGTACGAGGTGCTGCTGCGCGACGGCACGCTGGTCCGGGTCGACAACCCCTCCCGGATGCCGGATCCGGCCAAGATCGCCGAGATCCGCGAACCCATCGTGGAGGTGACGATCTTCGTTCCGCAGGAATACGTGGGCGCGGTGATGACGCTGTGCACCGGCAAACGGGGGGTGCAGACCAACCTGAGCTACCACGGGCGCCACGTGCACCTGAGCTACGAGCTGCCGCTGGCCGAGATCGTGCTCGACTTCTTCGATCGCCTCAAATCGGTATCGCGCGGTTACGCCTCGATGGACTACGAGCTGCGCGAGAACCGTCCGGCCGACGTGACCAAGGTCGACCTGCTGATCAACGGCGACCGTGTCGATGCGCTGTCGGTGATCGTGCACCGCTCCAACGCGGCGCGGCGCGCGCGCGAGCTGGTCTCGAAAATGCGCGAGTTGATTCCGCGCCAGATGTTCGACGTGGCGATCCAGGGTGCGATCGGCTCGACCATCATCGCGCGGGAAAACGTCAAGGCGCTCCGCAAGAACGTGCTGGCCAAGTGCTACGGGGGCGACATCACGCGCAAGCGCAAGCTGCTGGAGAAGCAGAAGGCCGGCAAGAAGCGGATGAAGCAGGTCGGCAGCGTCGAGATTCCCCAGGAGGCGTTCCTGGCCATCTTGCAAGTGGAGGATCAGTGAGTTCCATGAGCGCATTGACCGCCGTCGTACTGGCTGCGCTGGGCGTCTACGTGCTGGCAATGATCGGCGGCCAGGCGCCGACCGATTTCGCGCTGTTCCTGTTCGTCTGTACGGCGGTGAGCGGCGTCTACTTCGCGGCCGATCTGTGGTTGTTCGCGCCGCGCCGGCGCGAGCAGGCGGTGCGGGCGCTGCTGGAGTTCGATCGGCGCAACCGGCCGGCGGCCGGATCGGCCCCGGAGGCGCTGGCCAAGGAGCGGGCCGCGCTGCAGGAGGAGATGTCGCGTCGGCCCTGGTGGGTGGAGTACACGGCGGGCTTTTTCCCGGTGATTGCGCTGGTGTTCGTGCTGCGCTCGTTCCTGTTCGAGCCGTTCAGGATTCCGTCGGGATCGATGATTCCAACGTTGCAGGTAGGGGATTTAATCCTGGTGAACAAGTACCAGTACGGGATTCGCCTGCCGGTACTGAACCGGACCGTGCTCGAACTGGGCCACCCGCAGCGGGGGGACGTGATGGTGTTCCGCTACCCGCACCAGCCGACCCAGGATTACATAAAACGGGTCGTGGGACTGCCGGGCGATCGGGTCGACTATCACGACCGCCGCCTGACGGTCAACGGCGTTCTGGTGCCGATGCGGGAAACAGGGCCATACTTCGATCCCGGGCGGGTTCAGAACTACCTTCAGTTCAACGAGACGCTCGGGAGCGTCGAGCACCGGGCGATCTTCAGCGAGGGTGAGGGGGCCCGGATCGCTCCCGCAGCGCAACATACGAATCGGGATGCTTGCGTCTACAGTGGCGGCGGAGTCGCCTGCACCGTTCCCCCGGAAAGCTACTTCGTGATGGGCGACAATCGGGATAACAGCGAAGACAGCCGCTATTGGGGCTTTGTGCCTGATCGCAACGTGGTTGGTCGCGCATTCTTCATCTGGATGAACTTCGGCAATGTTGGACGAATCGGTCGCTTTCACTAAGACCACACAAACCCTGTCGATGCCCGGGAGGCAACGCGGACTGAGCCTGATCAGCCTGATCTTCATCGGGGTGATCGCCATCATGCTGCTCACGATCGGCTTCAAGCTGGTGCCGTCGCTGATCGAGTACCTGGCGATCGACAAGGCGGTCCAGCGGGTCAAGAACGAGGGCGGCACGGTGCATGACATCCGTTCCGCATTCGACCGCTTTGCCACGATCGAGGACATCAAGTCGATTTCCGGCAAGGATCTGGACGTCACCAAGGACGCCGACGGCATCGTGGTGTCCTTCGCGTATTCGTACTCGGTGCCGCTGACGGACAACGTGCGCCTGGTGATCGATTATTCTGGATCCACGCGAGACCGGCACGGGAAGGTACCGTGAAATGGACCTGGAGGCGCTTGAACAACGCCTGCACTATCGGTTCGCCGGTGCGGCGCTGCTGCAGCAGGCGCTGACGCATCGATCGCACGGATCGGTACACAACGAACGCCTGGAGTTCCTGGGCGATGCGGTTCTTAACTGCGTGATCGCCCAGCTGCTGTTCCAGAAGTACGGCCGGCTCGACGAAGGCGATCTGTCGCGGTTGCGCGCCAACCTCGTCAAGCAGCAGTCGCTGTCGGAAATCGCCGAGCGCCTCGGTCTGAGCGAGTTCCTGCGGCTCGGTGAAGGCGAGATGAAGAGCGGAGGGTTCCGCCGTCCGTCGATCCTGGCCGATACGATCGAAGCCATCTTCGGTGCCGTGTTCGTCGACGGAGGCTTCGACGGGGCGCGCGACGTGATCGCGCGCCTGTTCGAGCCGGTGCTGAAGACGGTCGATCCGAAAACGCTCGGCAAGGACAGCAAGACGCTGCTGCAGGAGTACCTGCAGGCCAAGCGCCTGCCGCTGCCGGTGTATACGGTGGTGGAGACGCGCGGAGCGGCCCACAACCAGGAATTCGAGGTCGAGTGCGCGATTCCCAAGCTGGAAGTCGGGGTGCGCGGCAGCGGGCGCAGCCGGCGGGCGGCCGAGCAGTCGGCCGCCAAGCAGGCGCTGGAAGCGGCACAGGCGGTGGCTCAGGCGATGCGCCGCGCTCGTCGCAAGACCGGCCCGTCGACCGACGGAGCTGCCGGCCTGGTGGCGCCGAGCGTCGAGGGCAGTACGGAATCGGCCGAAACCGAGCCGGCCGGCCAGACCTGAGTCCCGACTCCCGATGCAGGAATTCCGAACCGGGCTGATCGCCCTGATCGGGCGCCCCAATGTCGGCAAGTCGACGCTGATCAACGCGCTGGTCGGGCAGAAGGTTTCGATCACCTCGCGCAAGGCACAGACGACCCGCCACCGGGTGCGGGGCGTGCTGACCCGGCAGGACGCGCAATACGTATTCGTCGACACGCCTGGCCTGCAATGGGAGCGCCGGTCGCTGCTGTCCGACCGCATGAACGCCGCCGCGGCCGCGCAGATCAACGAGGTCGACGTGGTGGCGCTCGTGATCGATGCGCGCGGCTGGCGCCCCGAAGACGACCGGATCGTGCGGCTCCTGCCGCGCGCGGACGAGGGCGGTGGCGTGGTGCTGATCATCAACAAGGTGGACATGCTGCGCGATCGCGACCGGCTGCTGCCGCTGATCGAGGCGTCGCGCCATCGCTACCCGTTCGCCGACATCGTTCCGGTGAGCGCCGAGCGCGGTGAGCAGCTCGAGGAGCTGCTGGGGGTGCTGCGCGCGCGCCTGGCGCCGGGCGAGCCGCTGTTCGAGGTGGACCAGGCGACCGACAGCAGCGTGCGCTTCCTGACCGCCGAGCTGATCCGGGAAAAAGCGTTCCGGCTGCTGGGCGACGAGATCCCGTATGGACTGGCGGTCACGATCGAGCAGTGGAACGAAACCGGAGCCCTGGCAGTGATCGCCGCCACGATCTGGGTCGAGCGGGAATCGCATCGGGGCATCGTGATCGGCGCCGGCGGCAGCAAGCTGAAGGAGATCGGCCGATCGGCGCGCCTGGAGACGGAGCGGCTGCTGGAAATGACGGTTCACCTGGATCTGCACGTGAGGCTGTCCCGGCGCTGGCGCGACGACCCGTCCCGATTGTCGAAGCTCGGATACGGACAGCACGAGTGACCGACACGCTGCACGCGGCGGAGCCGGTCGGGCGGGCGGCGGCCCGGCGCGCGTCCGCGAGCGAAGTGCGGGTCGACCACCAGCCGGCTTTCGTGCTGCACAGCTACGCCTGGCGCGAGACCAGCCTGATCGTGGAAGCGCTGAGCCGCGATTTCGGCCGGATGGCGCTGGTGGCTCGCGGCGCCAAGCGGCCCACGTCGCAGTACCGCGGCATCCTGATGCCGTTCTCGCCGCTGGCGCTTTCCTGGGCCGGCCGTTCCGACCTGAAGACGCTGGTGCGGGCCGAGTGGCAGGGCGGCCTGACCCCGCTGCGGGGCGAGGGGCTGCTGGCAGCGTTCTACCTGAACGAGCTGCTGGTGCGCCTGCTGCCGCGTGCCGATGCGCATCCGGCGCTGTTCGCCTCCTACGTGCAGGCGCTGGCCGCGCTGGCCGGCCACGACGACGGCGGCGGCGAGCAGGCGGTTCGCTGCTTCGAACTGGACCTGCTGCGCGACCTGGGCGTGGCGCCGTCGTTCCAGTTCTGCAGCGACGGCGAGCCGATCGAGTCGGGCCGGTGGTACCAGGTCGATCCGCAGCGCGGTCTGCGGCGCAGCGCCGACCCGTCCGATCCCGATCGCCTGGCGGGCCGCACCGTGATCGCGATGGCCAGGCGCGATCTGTCCGATCCGTCGGTCCTGGCCGCGGCGCAGCCGCTGCTGCGACGGATGATCGGCTACCATCTGGACGGAAAGCCGCTGAACGCACGCCGCGTGCTGATGGAGCTGCGCGGATTGAAGTGAGGCGGATCGGCAGGTCCCTTCTGCCGCGACGCGGGAGAAGGGGGGCGTCCAGTAATTTGGATCTGGCGCCGCTCATCGCGCGCCGAACGCCCTCACCCCCGGCCCCTCTCCCGCTGCGCGGGCGAGGGGAGGTTGTGCGGAAAGCGCGGTAATTGAGTGGCGGCGCTGATCGGGTGCCGAACGCCCTCACCCCCGGCCCCTCTCCCGCTGCGCGGGCGAGGGGAGGTTTGTGCGGGAAATGGTCTGCGACCATTTCCCGAAGGATCGGATGGGCATGGTCGCGTTGAGCGTGAATCTGAACAAGGTCGCCCTGCTGCGCAACGCGCGCGCTCTGGACATACCGAGCCCGGTGCACGCTGCGGTCCTGGTGATGGAAGCCGGCGCCGACGGCATCACGATTCACCCGCGCCCCGACCAGCGCCACATCCGCCCCGCGGACGTGCGGGAGCTGGCGGCGCTGCTCAAGTCGTGGCCGGCGGTCGAGCTGAACATCGAAGGCAATCCGCTGCACCAGCTGATGGACCACGTGCGGGCGGTGCGCCCGCAGCAATGCACCTTCGTGCCCGACGAGGCCGGCGCATCGACCTCGGACCACGGCTGGGACCTGCCGCGCGACGCCGAGCGCTTGCGCCCGCTGATCGCCGAGGCGCGGTCGCTCGGCTGCCGGGTCAGCCTGTTCATGGATCCGGACCCCCGGCCGATGGCGCTGGCGCGCCACCTCGGCGCCGATCGGGTGGAGCTGTACACCGAGCCGTACGCGCGGGCGTTCGAGACGCACGAGCAGCCGGCCAGCCTGCAGCGATACCGCGACGCCGCCCGGGCGGCGCTGCAGGCCGGGCTGGGTGTCAACGCCGGGCACGACCTGAATCGGGCCAACCTGGGGCCGTTCCTGGCGGCGGTGCCGGGCGTGCTGGAGGTGTCGATCGGGCACGCGCTGATCGCCGATGCGCTGGAGTTCGGACTAGCGCGCGCCGTCGGCCTGTACCTGGCCGAGATGCGCCGCGCCGACTCGGGCGCGCGGGAGCTGAAGTGATCTTCGGAATCGGCCAGGACGTGATCGAGATCGAGCGCGTGGCGCGCGCGCTGGCACGCCATGGAGAGCGTTTCCCGTCGCGCGTGCTCGGTCCGCGCGAGCTGGCCGTCTACCAGTCGCGTCGCCGCCGCAGCGCCCAGCGCGGCATGGCGTTCCTGGCGACCCGCTTCGCGGCCAAGGAGGCCATTTCCAAGGCGGTCGGGCTCGGGATGCGCCTGCCGATGACCTGGCGCGCCGTGGAGATCGTCAACGAGCCGGGCGGCCGCCCGAGCGCGATCGCCAACGGGCCGTTCGCCGAGTTCCTTGCCGGCAAGCGGCTGCGGCTGCACGTTTCGGTCACCGACATCGCGAACCTGGCGGTGGCGCAGGCGATCGCCGAAACGGTCGACGGTTAGGGTCTGCGCCGTGCTCGGCCCGCTGGTCCTCGATCTGCAAGGAACCTCGCTGACGGCACAGGAGCGCCGGCGCCTGCAGCATCCGCTGGTGGGGCAGGTGGTGCTGTTCACGCGCAACTTCGAGTCATTGCAGCAGCTGAGCGAGCTCACCGCCGAAATCCGCGCGCTGCGCGAGCCGCCGCTGCGTATCTGCGTCGACCACGAGGGCGGACGGGTGCAGCGGTTTCGCGCCGGCTTCTCCGCCATACCGCCGATGACGCAGCTGGGCGCCTTGTGGGACCGCGACGTGCTGGCGGCGTGCCGGACCGCGCTTTCGGTCGGCTGCGTGATCGCGAGCGAGTTGCGCTCCCACGGGGTGGACCTGACGTTCGCCCCGGTGCTGGACCTGGCCTGGGGCCGCAGCGCCGTGATCGGCGACCGGGCGCTGCACGCCGATCCGCGCGTGGTGTCGATGCTCGCGGCCAACCTGATGCACGGCCTGGCGCTGGCCGGCATGGCCAGTTGCGGCAAGCACTTTCCCGGTCACGGCTGGACGGCGGCCGACTCGCATCACGACGTACCGGTGGATTCGCGCCCGCTCAAGAGGATCCTGGCGCAGGACGCCGCGCCCTACCGCTGGCTGGGCGTGTCGCTGAGCTCGGTGATGCCGGCACACGTGGTGTACCCGAAAGTCGATGCGCTGCCGGCGGGGTTTTCGCGGCGCTGGATCGGCGGGATCCTGCGGGGCGATCTGGGGTTCGCCGGCGCGGTGTTCAGCGACGACCTGTCGATGGCCGGAGCCGGCGTGGCCGGCAACTTGGCGGCGCGCGCACACGCGGCGCTGGCCGCGGGGTGCGATTTCATCCTGGTGTGCAACGACCCGGAGGGCGCGGACCGCCTGCTGGGCGAGCTGCGCTGGCAGGCCGACCGCACGTTCGCGCACCGGCTGGCGCGGATCGCTCCACGGGGTTCGGCGGCGTGGCGCGACGATGACGCGTACCGGGCCGCGCTGGGCGATCTGGATCAGTTCGCCAGCCGCACCTGAAACAGGCCACGGACCGCGTTGCACACGTAGATGGCCTGGGCCCGCTGAAGATCCGGACCCAGCACGGTGCGTTCGACCGCGCGCAGCGACGGATCGGCCAGCAAACGGGCCCGCATCACGCCGGGAAGTGCTCCCGACTCGAGCGGCGGTGTCGCCAGGCGGTCGCCGAGGCGGACGAACACCGTGCTGCGAGCGCCTTCTACTAGCTCGCCGCGTTCGTTGAAGAAGAGCAGGTCCCACAGGCCTTCGGAGCGCGCCGCCTGCAGCCCCGGGTCGTACAGCGGCCGATAGGTCGTCTTGTGCCTCTGGTACCAGGCATCGGAACGGACGGTGGCCTCGGCGATCCGCACCGCGGGCAGCGCTTCGCCAGCCGGTGATGTCAGCGGTTCGGAGGAGACGCTGGCCGTCCCGGCCTTGTCCAGCGTCAGGCGGATCCGGTGCGAGCCGGCCGCCAGCGCTGCGAGCGAACGGACGAGCGCGGTGGCGAGTTCGCCGCGGTCGAGACGGAAACCGAACCAGGCGGCCGACGTCTGCAGCCGCGCGAGGTGCTGGTCCCATAACGGGATCCAATCGGACGGCGCCGGAGCCGGCAGCGCCGGCCGGTCGGCCGGCAGATCGGCCCGCATCGTTTCGATCAGCTCGAAGCCCGGATCCGTCCGCGTCAGGAAGCGGGCCTTGATGAAGCATTCGTCCCACTCGCCCTGTCCGGTGGAATCGGCCACTACGCCGCCGCCGATGCCGAGCACGCCCCGTCCGTCGGGCTCGAGCTCGAGCGTGCGGATGGCCACGCTCAGCGCCAGGGTCCCGTCCGCATCCAGGTACCCGATCGATCCGGTGTAGATGCCGCGGGCGCGCTGCTCGAGCTGCGCGATGATCTGCCGGCTGCGGTGCTTGGGCGCGCCGGTGACCGAGCCGCACGGGAAGAGGGCGCGCAGGATCGGCTCCAGCCCCACCTGCGGCCCCAGCCGGCCCTGCACCGTCGAGGTCATCTGCAACACGGTGCCGAAGGTCTCGACATCGAACAGGCTGCGCACGCGCACCGAGGCCACCTCGCACACCCGCCCGAGATCATTGCGCAGCAGGTCGACGATCATCAGGTTTTCTGCGCGCGACTTGGGATCGGCCCGCATCGTCTCGGCGATCTGACGGTCCTGCTCGGCGCTGGCGCCACGCGGTGCGGTGCCCTTCATCGGGCGGGTCTGGATCAGGTCGCCGCGGCGCTGAATGAACAGTTCCGGCGACAGCGAAACGATGGTGCGGTCGTCCAGCTCGATGAAGGCGGCGTAGGACACCTTCTGACGCGCCCTCAGCTGCCGGTACAGCGCGAGCGGATCGCCGAACCAGCGGAATTGCAACGGGAAGGTCAGGTTGATCTGGTACGTGTGGCCATCGCAGATGAACTGCTGCACCTGCTCGAAGCGCTGTTGGTACTGGTCGCGGGTGATGCCGGGCTCCAGCGCGGCCACGCCGGCGGGCGCCGCGTCCGCGTGGCGTTGCACCAGTTCCTCGCAGATCCAGCGGTCGACGTCCCGCGTGGTGCCGGTCTGCACGGAGTCGAACGCCAGCGCCTGCGCGCTGTAGGGCCGCGCGCCAGGCAGCGGGGGCGCCACCGCCTCCAGCAGGTTGCCGAACTCGTAGTCCAGCACCAGCACAACGGGCCGGCCGCCCCGACGCCAGGAGTCGATCGTCCCGAAGAAGCCGGCCAGATCCTGGCTGCGCGCGCACCGGACCGAGCCCGCCAGCCCCTGGTAGCGGCGGCTGCGCGCTTCACCGCCGGCGAGCAGGTCCTCCAGCAGCACCAGCGGGCGCGGGCCGGCCATATGGCTTACAACCCGTGCTCAGTGGGGGCCGGCACGACGACGCGAGACCTCAGGCACGCTCCAGGTAGCTGCCGCTGTCCGTGCTGACGCGGATCTTCTCGCCGCTGGTGACGAAGCCCGGAACCTGGACCGTGATTCCGGTCTCCATCTTGGCGGGCTTGAAGGAATTGGTCGCGGTCGCGTTGCGGATGCCCGGCTCGGTATCGACCACTTCCAGCACGACGCTGGTCGGAAGCTGGATCCCGATTGCGCGCCCGTTGTGGAAATTGATCTGCACCTCCAGGTTCGGCAGCAGGTAACCGGCCTGGCCCTCCAGGAAATCGGCCGGCAGCGTCAGTTGCTCGTACGTCTCGCTGTCCATGAAGATGTAGCTGTCGCCGTCCTGGAACGAGAAGGTCATCTGCCGCGAATCGATCGACGGGCGCTCGATCTTCTCGTCGGTGGAAAGCCGCTCGTTGCGCTTCTGGCCGGACTGGATGTCCTTGATCTCGATCTGCATGTAGGCGCCGCCGCGGCCGCCGACATGGACGTGGTAGGACTTCAGAACGCGCCACAGGCGCTTGTCCAATTCGAGCAAATTGCCCACGCGGATTTCGGTCGCGAGGATCTTGGCCATCTTCAGGTTCCCGGATTTCTTCGGGGCACGCCGCCCCGGTTCAGGCTGCACGGACCGCCCGGGGCCTTACAATGACCCGGCGTCCGCGGTGAAAAACCGCTCATTATATTGCGACTCAGCAGCCGGCCGTGACGGAACCGCCGCGCTTCGATCCGAAGCTCCTGCTCGAAACCCTTCCGCACCTGCCGGGGGTTTACCGGATGCTCGACGCCCGGGGCGGGGTGCTTTACGTGGGTAAAGCGGCCGACCTGAAGAAGCGGGTCGGGTCGTATTTCAGCCGCGCCGTGGCTGCGCGCATCGCGCACATGCTGCAGCGGGTGGCACGCATCGAAACCACGGTCACGCGGTCCGAGGCCGAGGCGCTGCTGCTGGAAAACAACCTGATCAAGACGCTGTCGCCGCGCTACAACGTGCTGTTTCGCGACGACAAGTCCTATCCGTACCTGAAATTCAGCGACCACGCCTTCCCCCGCATCTCCTACTACCGCGGCGCCATCGACCGGCGCGCCCGCTATTTCGGTCCTTATCCGAACGCCTGGGCCGTGAAGGAGACCATCCAGCAGCTGCAAAGGGCCTTTCGCCTGCGCACCTGCGAAGACAGCGTGTTCAGTCACCGTTCGCGCCCCTGCCTGCTGCACCCGATCGGCCGGTGCAGCGCGCCTTGCGTCGGCCTGATCAGCGAGGCGCATTACGCGCTCGACGTGCAGCGTGCCTACCGGTTCCTGGACGGCTCCAGCGGGGAGGTGGTCGCCGAGCTGGAGCAGCGCATGAACGAGGCCTCCGGGCAGCTACGCTACGAGGAGGCGGCCGAGCTCAGGGACCGGCTGGCGGCGATTGCCCGCGTGCAGCACCAGCAGTCGGTGGAGATCAGCGAGCAGTCGGGCGACCGCGACGCCGACGTGATCGCGGTGGCTATCCAGGGCTCCGGCGCCTGCGTGAACCTGGCGATCATCCGGGGCGGCCGCCACCTGGGGGACAGGCCGCACTTCCCGGTGGGCGGCCAGCCGGAGCCGGACGCCGCCGATCTGATCGAGGCGTTCATCTCCCAGCATTACGTGGAACAGCACTGTCCGCCGGTGCTGCTGGTGGGTGCGCAGGTGGACTCCGAAGAGCTCGCACCGGCGTTGTCGGGACCGGACCGGCGCGTGCAGATCATCGGCCCGCAGGACGCCGGGATGCGGGGCCAGCGACGGCACTGGCTGGAGATGGCGCAGTCCAACGCAGACCTGGCACTGGCCCGCCACATCGCCGAGCACGGCTCGCAGCAGCTGCGCACGCAGGCCCTGATCGAGGCGCTCGGCCTGGACGTCGAGGACCCGGACGCTCTGCGCGTCGAGTGCCTGGACGTCAGCCATACGGCCGGGGAGGCGACCCAGGCATCCTGCGTCGTCTTCGAGAACCACCAGATGCGCAGCGCGCTGTATCGCCGCTTCAACATCGAGGGGGTGGAGCCGGGCGACGATTACGGTGCCATGCGGCAGGCGCTCACCCGGCGCTACGAGGCGGTGGCGCGCGCCGAAGGGGTCGTGCCGAACCTGGTGCTGGTCGATGGCGGGGCGGGGCAGGTCGAGGTGGCCCGCCAGGTGTTCGGGGAGCTGGGACTGGACCCGTCGATCATCGTGGGCGTGGCGAAAGGAGAAGGCCGCAAGGTCGGCCTCGAAACGCTGATGTTCGCCGACGGCCGGCCGCCGCTGGTGCTGGGCCGCGAATCCCAGGCCCTGATGCTGATCGCCCAGATCCGCGACGAAGCGCACCGGTTCGCGATCACGGGCATGCGCGCGCGACGCGCCCGCACACGCAAGGTTTCGCAGCTGGAGGACGTGGACGCAATCGGTCCGGTGCGGCGCCAGCGCCTGCTGACGCGCTTCGGCGGCCTGAAGGGGCTTATGGCGGCTTCGATCGATGACATCACCGAGGTCCGGGGCATCTCGCGTAAGCTTGCCGAAAGGATCTACACCCAGCTTCATGGCACGGCGCGACTCGCCGAACCGATCGAACATGGCGAGCCCACTTAGTCTGCCGATGCTGCTGACCTGGGCGCGCATCGCGATGGTGCCGCTGGTGGTCGGGGTGTTCTACCTGCCGGACGCATGGGTCGCCCCTTCCGTCAAGAACATCACGGCCTGCTCGCTGTTCACGCTGGCCGCGATCACCGACGCGTTCGACGGCTACCTGGCGCGCCGCTACGGGCAGACCAGCCAGCTGGGCGCCTTCCTGGATCCGGTGGCCGACAAGCTGATGGTGTGCGCCGCGCTGGTGGTGCTGCTGGGCCTGGGGCGCATCGACGCGCTGGTGGCGCTGGTCATCATCGGGCGCGAAATCACGGTGTCGGCATTGCGCGAATGGATGGCGCAGATCGGGGCCTCCCGCAGCGTGGCGGTCAGCTCGCTCGGAAAGATCAAGACAGTGGCGCAGATGATCGCGATTCCGGTGCTGCTGTTCCACGACCCGCTGTTCGGCGTGATCGACGTGCGGCCCATCGGCACGGCGCTGATCTACCTGGCCGCGGTGCTGACGACCTACTCGATGCTGTATTACCTGAAGCTGGCGTGGCCCCACCTGGACGAGCGGCGCTAATGTAGCGTAAGCGGAACAGAACTCCCCTCTCCCGCAAGTGGGAGAGGGGGCTGGCCGGCCAGGTACCACGCAACCGACGTCTCTCCTGGCAGGCACGGGACCTTCGTCGTGCCTTCGTCGCTCGCAATGGGAAACTGCCTCTTGAGGTTTCACAGCCAGCAGCAGCCGCCCGAGCGTTCCGCGTGGAGCAGGGCCGGGCTATAATCGCCGCCGACTTGCGGGAATAGCTCAGTTGGTAGAGCGCAACCTTGCCAAGGTTGAGGTCGCGAGTTCGAGACTCGTTTCCCGCTCCAGAGCGCACGCGGGGAAGCCCGGATGGGCTTCCCCCTTTCATACGGCCGGCTTGCAAGTGCGGCCTCTGGTCAGGGAAGTTTCGCCGTTCGTTCGAAGCTTCGATACCGTTTCAGTACGGAGCGGCGGGGTGGCAGAGTGGCCATGCAGCGGACTGCAAATCCGTGTACGCCGGTTCGATTCCGACCCCCGCCTCCAGTAACCTTTTCCCGCCAGTGCACTGCAGTGCCGATCAGTGACACCACGTCATTGATTTGACGGGACTATTTCTTCCTTCGACACTTCACTGAGTGCATTGCGGTGCTGCGTTTTGCAGCCCGATGCTGGCGATTTTCGGTGATCCAACGGTGATTTTCGAAGAGGGGTTTCAAGAGTGGCGCTACACGTCTTGTCGCCGCGCGAAGTTCAAGTCGCACGAGACGGTGACCATCCCGATGGAGGCGGCTTGCTGTTGCGTGTGCGCGGGCCACGCGCCGTCTGGGTGTTTCGATACACATCGCCCGCGGGGCGTCGCCGCGACGCCGGATTCGGCATCGCGCATCGGGACAGCATGTCGGAGGCCGGCGAATCGCTGCGTCAAGCGCGCAACCGTGCGCGGCGTGCACGCGACAGCCTTGCGGTGGGCGTCGATTTCTTGGAACAGAAACGGTCCGAGCGTGACGCTACTGCGAAAGAACGCGCGGCCGCCAAGGCACAGCACGAGGCACAGCGCCTCACGCTGGCGCGCTATGCGCGTCGCTACCACGAAACGCAGATCGAGCCGAAGTTCAATCCAAAGTACGCCAGCGTGTGGATCGCATCGCTCGAGCGGCACATGCCTTCGGAGATCTGGTACAAGCCCATCGGCGAGGTCGGTGTGGTGGAGCTCTACGAGGCACTTGCCGCCGTCAAGCGCGAGTTGCCCGAGACGGCCGATCGCATGAGGCGGCGGTTGGCCGCCGTCTTCGACGATGCCGTGTTCTTCGGCTGCTGCGCAAGCAACCCGGCGGACATGATCCGTCGCAAGCTCGCGGCAGCGGCAGGTGCGGCCAGGGGCGAGCGCAATTTCGCAGCGTTGCCGTACGCGGAGGTGCCGGCCTTCGTCAGCGAGTTGCGCCAGCAGCCCGGGATCGCGGCAAGGGCGCTCGAATTCGCGCTGTTGACCGCCGCACGCACCGGCGAGGTCACCGGCGCCGTGTGGGACGAGATCGACGAGAAGAAAGGTATCTGGCGTATACCAGGCGAACGGATGAAAGGGCTGAGGGATCGACCGCGCCCGGATCACGTCGTGTATCTCGTCGATCGCGCTCGCGCGATCCTTCACGAAATGCGAGCGCTGGGCGGTGTTTACATGTTTCCTTCGCCGTCCGATCCCTGTAAACCGCTGAGCAACATGGCGATGCTGACATTGCTCAAGCGAATGAAGGTCGACCGACGGACGACGGTGCATGGTCTGTGTCGCGCGAGCTTCTCGACTTGGGCAAATGAGAACGCGATCGCTCGTCCCGATGTGATCGAAGCAGCGCTCGCGCACCGGGAGGGGGATCTCGTGCGTGCGGCGTACAACCGTGCGAGCTTTGCCGCAGAACGCGTCGCCCTGTTGCGCGCGTGGGCCGATTTCATTGACGGAATCAGCCGCCCGCCGGTCACACGGTCCGATGGCGCGCCGGTCGCGGATGCGGCCGTTATCCCGTCCCCGGCTCAGGGAGTGTTCGGGGAGCGGCGCCAGGGGGTACTGGAAAGTCAAGCACGTCGCGGATCTCGGAGGCGCCTTTCGGAATCGAACCCCACCGACGTTCAGCAGTGCCGGCGCGGGCAGGGGGAGCATGGTCCCCCAGGGAGGTAGGCGTGTTGGAAGTCTTTCGCTTCGCGTGGTTCGCTGTGCGCACCTTCTTCGGTGTCATTGCGCTTGTCCTCGCCCTCGAAGCCGCACTGTGGGCCTTCGTCAAGATTCATTCGACTCTGATGAGTAACGCGGATTCGGACGCCGCGTTGAAGCGGGTCATGACATACAACGCGCCTGCAATCAGACGCCCGGATCAAGGGGCGGCGGCTTTATTCGGTCATGGGAGCGATTGCCGCACGTCTCGTCGGGATTGCGCTCGATATCGAGCTTTGGGGTCCGCTACTATTGGGAACAACCGCTGAAGGATGGCGATACTGGAAACGGTCTGAGGCGGGGACTTCGCGCATGAATCAGTCGGATCCAGACGCTCCCATACGCGCTGCGGCGTTCGAGCATGTGCGAGGGTTCAGCGAAGTTCATGGGCATCTGACCGCCAGTCACTTGCGTTCTGGCTTCGCGTTCGCCGGCGAACGCATTCCCCTGATCAATCCTCAACGCGGGATTTTCAAACCGCAGCGGATGCGATTCCTGCTGTCGATCAGGACTGTCTACCCAAAGCCGGGTGGGAAGGTTTGG
>Ga0075030_100000496_pt1 | contig 34176 bp, 23 predicted proteins | sample LitLauG_LLR_2012_FD_71393 | JGI IMG/M metagenome (GOLD analysis project Ga0075030, IMG submission 71393) | Freshwater sediment microbial communities from Pennsylvania, USA - Little Laurel Run_MetaG_LLR_2012 | ecosystem: Environmental > Aquatic > Freshwater > Creek > Sediment | place: USA...
CTGGTTCTTTTGTGGGATTTTTCTGGTTCTTTTGTGGGATTTTTCTGGTTCTTTTGTGGGATTTTTCTGGTTCTTTTGTGGGATTTTTCTGGTTATTTTCGCAAATCGGACCGAATTGCTTCGGGTTGGTGTTGGTGTATGCTGGAATGTTAGATTGAGTTGAAATTTGGTATACATGTTATTTACATCAAATTACACATTTGTACTAAATTTCATGTCAATCGGATACTCCTTTATGGGTCCACAATGACCCGGAGCAATTCGGTCCGATTTGCGAAAATAACCAGAAAAATCCCACAAAAGAACCAGAAAAATCCCACAAAAGAACCAGAAAAATCCCACAAAAGAACCAGAAAAATCCCACAGCCAAAAAAAACACAGAAATCAAAATTTCGGCCTAAAATCGTGTTAAAACACGAGATGTCACTGCTTGTTATTTATATTTCTATTGTATTTGCCGTACACTTTACGCCGCTTCTGAGCGCGGTCGATGTGCACTCGATTCTCATTCGGCCGCGACACTGCCAGACCTACGCGGATATGAGTGTACACGACGTGCGCTCCGTTCGTCGCTTCGAACACGAAACGGCGCGCAACAACGTCGATCTCAAGCTGCGTTTTCCGCGTCAGTATCTCCTTTTGCGATGTCTCAACGTCACTCTGAAGAATGGTAGGCCAATAGATACGCCCGACGATGCCGTGAACATTCGCACCGTCGAGGCGCCGACATTTCTAGCGAGCGATTTGTTCATGCCCTTTACTTTCCAGCACACTTTCATCAATGGCGCAGCTTCGCTTGGTATGGTGTGGCGATCTCTGCAGCGAATCGGCGTCGAGCAAATCGCAAGTGTCGGCGCTCTTCACGACATTTTGCAACACGTAGTTCGCATCAACAGCAGCGTTGAATTGACACCCGATTTAGTGCGTTTCGACGAACTCTATATAGCAGCGCCGCTATGGAAGAAGCGCGACGACGAAGAAAAATTGTCGACGTGGGATTGCTACGCTGTCGACGTGTTGCGTTACTTTATTCCGTCCTACTTCGAAGAAGACTACGACATCTATGACGTCGCTGCCAAAAAAATCATGTATCTCCCACGACCGCCCAACACGAAGAGGCATCTCAGCGCGCGCCGGTGCGACGCCAATTGCACTTGCTCGACGCTCTCGGACGAGGAATTCGTCTCCCTTTTAGAGAAGCGCGTGCGCGAGGAAGGCTGGGAGTTTGAGGTGTTTCAACAAAAATCCCAGCGTGAAGACGCCGAAGCCATTCGCCGCGCCGACGTTTTGGTAGGACCACACGGCGGAGCATTTACGAATCTCGTCTGGATGCATGCGACTTCGGCAATCGTCGAGGTCAATGTCGCGCAGCGTCTTTGTTTTGCGTGTTTAGCCGGAGCTGCAAACTTGCTCTACTACCGCTACGAACCACTCTCGTGGCCGGGCTACGAAACTGTGGGAGACATAGTTATTGACGCTGACGATTTTATCGACTATGTCTCTAGAGTGGCGAATGGGGATTTGTGGCAGATTTCTAGCGTAAAGTGCAAAACGTAAGAAAAAAATAAACTGCTGCCGCCGCGTCTCGCAGGTTTATTTCACTAGCAGCTTCGCGATGGTTCCAGACACCATTATTTTGCCGACAAATGCATGCAAATTTCGTTTGTGATCCTCGCCTCTCGCCAAGGCAAAGTCGGTATACGTGAGAATCGTACATGCCTCGCGACGAAATTCGTTCAAGTGTAGTATTTGTTCGTCGAGCGCGCGACATGCTTTGATGCCTGCCAGAACCATTGATTCTTCCTTGCTGTTTTCTGTGCTGGTTTCGACATTGTAAACTTCACAGTCCTTTTTCTTTCCAATATCGGCGATGACGAGATCCATTTTGAGTCGCATCGATTCCAAAAGCTCTGGGAGCGTGAACGACTGTAAAAAGTCTTCATATGGCACCAACGGTACCGGCACCGTCGGTGCCCCCGGTTTTTTGGCGCTTGCCGTTGTCGTTTCCGCCGGTTTTTTGGCGCTCGGCGCCACATTGGCTACTTTTGCAGAAGGTTCGCTCAAAGGAGCAGGAGAGGTCCCTTCGTCACTTGGTTCACGACTGCGTTTTCGCGACACAGCAGCCTCGGCCAGCGAAATCATGCCGTGCGATTGTGGTTCTTTCTGTGGCGCGACAACTTTCTCGGCGGGAAGTTGCGTCACAGAAAGTTTCTCGGTGCTGGCAACGGAGACAGCAGTCGGTGCGGCCGGCTTCAGTACAAAAAACGAGGCATCCGATGACATTTTTTTGTTGTGACCAAATGGCATGTGAACATGCGACATGAGATTTGCAGAAATGCTTTGCTGCACAATCGGGGCTGCCGGCGCGGTTTTTGGTTGTGACACCACATCGACGACTTCGTCGTCGAATTCGAAAAGACTGTCACTCGACAGCGGCGACATTGCTTCGGTATCGGTCTCGACAACATCAAGCACGGGCTCGGTGCCGGGATGCTTCGAAACCCCAGTGACGGCGCAAGCCACGTTCGTTCTTGCACTCCTTGCCACACCAACACTCAATTGGCTGCGAAGGATCAAACTTTGCAGGTTGTGCGGTAGTGGCCGACGCCGGCGTCGGCAAAGCAGCAGGCTGCTGAACAGGATCGGAAAATAAACTCATTTTTGCGAGCGGCGATAAGTAGCAATTTACTCGATTCTCAAATCGCCGGCACGCTGTTCGATTCTCGTGATGATGTAGAAGGGCACAAACTCGATCGTGCGTCGCTCATCGTTGTAGAGCTCAAGGCGCTCCTCGGCACCTGCGACTTCGGTGCCAGCGGCGGCCGAGAGAGAGCCAGTCTTCTTCGTGCCCTTTCGCGCTTCGAAAAGTGCGTCGTCCAGAACGTCGAGTAGGAAGCGCTCACACATGCAATCGTAGACCTTCCTCACGCTCTGTTTGAACAGGCCCATGCCCGAGATAACATAGTAGACGTTGCGCGTCAGTTGTTCTGGGTCGTCGACCAACAGCACGTTTGGCAGCGACGACGGATGATACCCAGAAGCCGAGTAGATGCCGAGTTTGCTCGCGAAGAACGTCGGCATGCCAATTAAGAAGTGATCGAACAGCACATTGGGATTCGACGTGTGGTCGACGCGCGTGCAGTCGAACCGTCGACTCAGTTCCCATTCGGAGAGCTTGCGCCTGAACTCGACTGGCACGTGGTAGTCGAGACACACCTTACAGTGGTTGATGCGATCGACGTGTGTGTACGGAATGCCGCGATTGCATCGCGCGTACGTCAGCATGGGGTGGAAACTGCAGCCGAGCATGCCAATCTCGTTGGCGCGGAAGTAGTCGTTGCAGAACGCACAGCGCACCTCGTACTGCAACTCATCGACGAGACGCGCATATTGATTGGCGTACTCGGGAGGTGGATTCAAAACCGTGTGCGGCACACGTGGCTCGGATCGCGCAGCAAATAATGACAACGAATGATCGCGAGACACGTTTTTCGGAGCTATTCGAAACCAACAACTCGTCAACAACGGAACATCAACAGCATGCGACGCCGCCGCCGAAAAAGAAGCGACGCGTTTTGCCGACGGCGAAGCGAGTTGTGAAAGCCTCCTCCGACGATGACTCTGAGTCGATTCACGATTCCTCGCCTCCGGGCTCCGACTCCGACTCCTCGGTGATTGTGATTGGTAGTTTGCGCGAGGAGAAACGGACTGCGTCAACGGCTTCTGCTCATTCATCGTCGCTGGCACCGGCGGCGAAAAAGAAAAAGAAAAAGCCATCGGCGTCTCACACTTCGCACAGTCAACAAGCGACATTTGAGAAGCTCCACTGGACGTTACTTCCAAAAAGCGAGGTCGACAAAAGAAACGAACAGAATCAATTATTGTCGGCACATTCCCAGGCGCAGACGTCTACAGCAGCAACGTCGACATTAAATGTTCAATCAGTGACGCGCCGTTCGGGTACGGCCGCGGCTGATTTGCGTCAGCGTACACTGCGCTCGGAGCCGTGGACAAAAGTCCGTGACATGTGTGCTGCCCTCGAGCTGAACGGGCGGTTCACCGGCGTCGACATCGGTAGCGTGCATCTGAGCGCGATTCAAATCGATTGCTCGGGCGAGAAGATCGTTATCACGCATTGGATTATGGTCAACATTGCAACAATCTGCAAACGCTATCAGGAGACAAATCCAACCGAGTTGTTCTCGCGCGACGAGAAGTTTGGCGACAACGAAAACTGCCACGTGCTTTTTCGTTGGGTACGCGACAACGCGGTGCGCGGTGGCATCTTCGACAGCAGCGTCGTGTTCATCGAGCACCAGTCGTTCTCGCTCGAGATGCGCGCGCTGCAAACAGCAATTCACATGGGCGTGCTTGCTGCAAAGCCGTCGGTTATTGTGCGGAAGCTCGACGACGATCTCGATCTACCCATTCCAGCGAATTGCATTTCGCCCGCCGTCATTGTCTCGGCGAGCTCAGTGAAGACCTGCTACGGCGCCTACTATCCGCGCGTCACCGACACGCTGCTCAACGAGAAGGCAAAGAATCCGAAGCGCAAATACGGCGCCTTTGGTCACGGCGATCACAGACCGAATGCGGCGACGAAAGCGCGCGAGCAAGTGCAATATGCCGAGAATAAGAAGAACTCGGTCAAGTACGGCCAGATGCTCATTTCCGTGCCGCGCATTCTCGAACTTGTGCGTAATGTAGATCGCGCCGTTTTCACTGCGAAGGGTCTGAAAAAGGACGATATCTACGACGCGATGTGGATCGTTCTCTACGGCATCGAGACATGGCTGCCGGCTGTCTATTCGCGTCGTCGACGCGTGTCGGGAGCTCCGTGCCTGATGTACGGCGGAATTCCGCAGCGTCGGTATCGCACCTACGACGCCATGTTTGAATTCGCCGCATCGGTTGGCACGCCGCCCGACGCGCTTGCCGAACTCAAAGACGTGCTCGAGAAGTACCGCCGCGGTGCCGACGGCGATGCGGAAGATGAAAACGACGGGGATTGAAGGAGTAATTTGTTTCAAATCGCCAGACATTCGCGTCGCGCGCCAAACATTGCGCCAGCAAATGAACGCCGTCGAATTGGCCGATTCCCTGCGCAAATCCACGCCGCTGCTGACGACGCAGAATAAGACAACAACAATTACCGCAACGCCCTATGGCGCGACTACTTTGATTACACGCTTCGAAGAGGCGAGGACGGCGAATCCGCCCGAATCGGAGTTCAGTGCCAAGGTTAAATACGTGCTCTTCGATGCGCACTTCGACCCACGCGGCTATGATCAGTGCAATCTCACCATCGTTCTCGCGACATTTCTCGGCTACCTGTACTCGAGGAATCTGCTCGCTGTGCTGATTGGATTTGCGGCGTGGTTTGTCTACGAGAGCGTCGTGTGGTTTTTCGTGCCGATGTTCTCGCCGACCATCAAGCGGCACCTCACCGTCGTCGAGTCGCGCGACAACGAGCCCGTTATAGATTGGATACTCTTCATGCTTTCGCTGGCGACGGCGTGGTACATATTGGAACTGACACTGGTCGGCGAAGGCTGGAGGAATTCGGCGCCCGCGGATTTTCCCGACAACTGGGCGCAATGGCTGGCGCTGATAGTTGTTGTGCTCGTCTCGCTGCTGTCGGCGTTTCCCGACATCTTCTATTTGTCCGCCGGCCTGACGCTGGCGGCGATATTTGGCGTCTACTTCTTGAATCAGAGCGATTTCCAGTTGTGGACGAGTTTGCTGGCGGGCGTCACAGTGGTTTATTTCTATGCGTGGTTCAAGAACCCGATCGCGTTTCACTTCGTCTGGAACGCCTCTTTCGCGCTCTTCTCGGCGCTTTTTATTACGAGCCTCGTGCACGGCGTACACTTGATGTAAAATGAACGAATTGCCGAGTTTTCACGATGTAGCGTTGAATCTCGAGAATGCTGTCGATTTCTCCATGCCACACGCCGAGACACTGCACAAACGCGGGCACTTCGGTGCCGTTATCGCTGTTTATCGCAAAGAGATTGTGCGTTGCATCTGTTTTCTTGTCGCAGCGATTATTGTGCTGTTTGCCATTTTTCTCTTCAGTATGGCGATGAACATGGGAGCCATTGCGGCCAACGGCATTAGTGGTCGGCTGCCTATCACACCGCCTTGGACGGCGCAGGAAACTCTCGAGAGAATGCTCATCGCAAAGGAGTCACACACGCAACGCGTCGGCACCGTTGATGTTCTCAACGTGATAGAGCCGCGCGATAGAATCGCCGATGTGGCGCATATGTTACCGCTTCTCGCCAGTTTCAATCGCACGTCGAAGAATCACGACATCTCTCTCGTAACGGGCTACTCACAATGGAAGCCGTTCCTCATTTCACTCTACGCAAACTACACCCTCGCCTACGTTGAAACGATGCTGCGCGAACAAAGCAAGACAAAACGCGACGACGATTGCCTTTGTTTTGTCGAATACGGACTAGCGGAAAATGCCGTCTACATGCCGCCTCCGCTAGATTCAATTTTGTACACGCCCACGTTCACTGATCTCTCGGTGGAATTCGTCAATGTGTCGTCAATTTGCGAATTCAGCGCGTTGCTGGATTGGATAGAAAAGAAATCCAACACGACTGGCGAAAGCACGAGAAGTTTCAACAAGTCCGGTCGCGTGTGCTGGTTCCAAGCAGCCGCGCAAGAGAAATGCGAGATTTTCGGCGTGCCACAATTTCAGTGCATCGCGCATTGCATCAGTCTCTACAATCGACTGCAAAACATTGCCACGAAGAAATAAAACGCAAACGGATCTTCACTTTCCTTGTAGCGACGCACTGGGTTCTTCTTGATTGCTTCGGGCATTCTTGCCACACAACGAATAGGCGGAAAGAATTGAAACGGCAGCTGTGTCGGTTGGTGCGTCTCGAAAATGGCCGCGCTGTTGGGTTGTGACTCGACACGTCCGTATGAAATGCTGCGAAGAAATTGCATGCGTTCGCCGGCGTTGCGCAGATTGACACGCCAACACCTCGTCGGATCGACGTCACTCGGTCGTGTCTCCAACGCGTCAAGCACGAGAATTGTTGGAAGACATTGAAGTTTCAGCGCCATGGTGTGGAGGAGAAAAACGTTTGCCGCCGACGCTCCAGGTAGGAGGAAGCAAACGTCCCTGTGTCGTGCAATGGTGTCCAGCAATGGCAAAAACTCCCGGTAGAGTTTGAGCGCACAAGGAAGTTGCTCGGTCGCGTCAAGAATGATATAGTGCGTACTTGTGCCGCGCAACAAATGATAGAGATCGTAGGCTTCGAAAGTGAATTCGCGATTGCTCATTCGGTTCGCGGCAAGGGATGTTTATTTCTTCGGCCATGGCGCCGAGAACGAACGCATAATTAACGCACACGCCTCCTCGCTCGGCGGCGCTTGCTGTTTGCGCTCGATGAGTGCGGCGTGCTCTCTGAACGCGGAGCCAATTTGTGTCGCGTCGAAAGCGCGCGCGAATGCGAGAAACGCCACAGTGGCCGCCGAGGCCTTTGTAGGTGCGCTCTTCGTCCGGCCCGTCTCGGCGTCGGAGAGGCGCAAGAACGTTTCAAACATCTGGTGCATTTCGTGTAGTTCGTCGTGCAGCGGCTCGCCGGCCGCGTTAAAATAGGCGTTGACATCCTCGACGAGCGCGGCGCGCGGCGTGTAGTTGAGCGCATCGGGCTGCGCGCAGATTGTCTCCCAGTCATCGGGCCGAGACCTCGCCACGACATAAATCGACGCAATTTGCGCTGGCGTGAGGAAGCCGAAATCAACCTCGGTTGCCAGCATTTGTAAATAGGGAAACTTCTCGTCGTGCATGTGTGTGATAATCGAGTGCTTCGTGTTGCTCGGTTTGAATGCGCAACTCTCGACGTAGGAGACGAATTTCGGTCGCGGCTCGCAACTCTCGATGCGCATTCTTCCGGCAATCGGTGTTAATTGGCGCACAGCGAGGCGTGCACATCGAGAAATCTGATTGGGTGAATAGTTTCGCGCGGCCATCTGGCGTGTGTGACTGGACGGTGCGTTCAATCGTTCTGTGGTGGCGCGGCGCTGTTGTCGGCGTCGAAATCAGTTTCGACGCGCTTCGGGCGCTAATCAGGTTGTCTTTTTGGCCTGCTTCGTGCGTTGCACCAGATTGGCTCGATCGCTCAGCACGAAGAAGGCGCGTTGCAATCGATCAGCGTAACTCGCCACGGCGCGACAGTGCGCCTGTTTCTCGAGGATCGAGCGCGCAACGCCAACAATGTCGGCGTGACTTATAGTGACATTAATAACGTCACGCACATCGGTTTCGGGCGTCGCGACGCGCCACCAGACAGCGAAGATAATTGCACACCAGCCACATTCCGTGACGCCGTGCTGCTGCGGTGCTATCGGCAAGCGCAGGTTCAATTTCTGCGGCTCAACCAAACGAGTTGCTATCAACATTGCAGCAATCGATCGCGCTATTTTCTGATGTCCCGACGGCGCCAGCGAATCGAATAGAACCAACTCCTGTCGCCTCACAATGTAGATCAACATCGTGCAATGCGTCGATTGATCTCCTTCGAATAACGGCGTGTCCAGAAGCGGAAAGTAGAGCGCGTCGAGCAGAGGCGCTTCGTAAATTGTGCGAATGTTTCTCGCGCGCAACGCGTTTTGTAATGTTGCCAACGAGCTCCGCACTGCCGTGTAGGTGAACTCGAATGTTTTGCTCGCTCGCTCGGCGGGATCGCGACACAAATCTCTCGCGCGCGCAAAGCGCTCGAAGCGCTTCAATTCCGTCGTCGTCGATTGCGAATCGATGAAATAGTGTCCTCCGCTCGCGTCGTCGTCGCGCTGTCCATAGTGCGAGACCGATTGAATCGCGAAAACCTTCTCGAGTGCGAAAGTTGTAATCTCGTCGACGCAGCGTACGTAACGGCCATCGACGACGTCGCGTAGTATTCGCTCGGATTCTGGAGAAAGTTTCGTAGTCAGTATTTGAAGTTCTCTCTGTGGATCCGAAGGCGCACTAGTATCTTCACTCATCGCTCGGCGTGCGCGGGTTGCGTCGGAATTTATTTGATTGCAGCAATTTGTTAAGCGTGCGGGGTGTGAAAATAAGAAAAATAGAGCGTGTTATTAATCAGTTGGACTGCTCGTTGCACTTTCGTGTCGGCGGTTATTTCAGACCCGCGCTTATCGCAAGCGCGGCGGCGCTGCTCACCGGTGTTGGCGTCTCGTATCGCACCCAGTGGTGCCAGGTGCAAGCCGTGGCGGTGATCCTCCTCGTCGCACTGGCGCTTTTCGCACGCGAGAGCGAACGCAGAACGCGAGTTGAATACGGCATCAAGCAGCAGAACATCGTGTACTGCCTGAATTGTCGGCGCACAACGAACACGGCGTTGTCGTTCGGCACAAATGTTGCACTGGCGCGCACCGAATCAACAGCCTACGAGAAGCTCTTCATGCCGGTATTCAGCGCCAGCCTTTTGCTCCTCGGCGTCGCTGCGTGGATTGCCTACGGCGCACTTTTTCACGAAGGCGCACACGAAGCTGCCGAGAATAAGGCAATCGAGGTTCTCTTTGGATTCAGCGACACCATTCCTGGCATAATTCGCAGCGCGCGAGTTGCGATTTTGTTTCTGGCGTCGATTCTGTCGCTCTTCTTGACGAGTCGCTTCGCAATCGTGCACGCTGTAATCACGTTTTTGGCCGCTTTGCTGCCGCCGGCGAGTGGCACGCCTCAGGCGCTTGCTCTGACCGAGTTAATAGCACGCATAGCGCTCTATTGTACCTTATTTGTTGTCGCCGAGACATACGAGTTAAACGCTCGCTACTGCGCGTGGCTGCGCAACGCGCCAGTCGAACGCAACACGCTGCTTCTCGCCGTTTACTGTGCACTGAAAGGTGATCGCGGCACGAAGCCACTCGTCGATACGGCGTCGACGACAATCGACGTGTTTTCGGAAGTCGAAATTGGTCGCGACTACTCGATGTATCGCTCGGCGTCGCGCATCACGACGGTGCTGCGCAGTGGCTGGGTGTTGCTGGTTTCTTGCGAGGGCTCGGCACTGGGCGTTTTGCAACTGCTAGTGATGCTCCTGCTGCTGGCAAGAGAGAGAAAAATTTTGTCGCGTCAAATTGCAGATAACAAGGTGCGCTTCGTGCACTTTGAAGGCGAGCCACATCAAACTATTCGCGCATCGAAACGATGCTTTCCAACGACGATGACGACGGCGATGGCACCTGGTTCCTCCGGCCACCAACCACCAAAACAATTGACATTACTGGAGACGACGACGACGATGACGCATGGATCGCCAAGCGATGCAAACAAGTCGACATCGCGCCGGCAGCAAGACTCGCAACTGCCATCAATTCGTTTCGAATCACCGTCGTTGGCGGTGGCGGCGGCGACGGCAACAACGCTTCCGCGCGACGCGTCACCACTCATCGCGTTGCATCCAAACCAACAGCAGCAGCAACAACAAAGTCCCTCCCTGCTTCCGCAACCGCCACCGCCTTCATCGGCGATGTCGTCGACAGGAGCAAGAAGAACGTCGCTCTCTTCAGCGCCAAACTCCGCGCTCCCGGCGCAGCGTTCGAAGAGCGCCGTGGCGCTAGCTTCGGCGACACTTCTGCAACCTCTTTCGCGTACCGGCCTCGTAGCGCGCCGAGCTTCGTCGTCGGCGGCGAACAGCGCTTCCGTAGCAGCGTCGCCGCAGCAACAACACTACCAGCACCATCATCCACCGCAGCCTCCCGCTCGCGTTTCGAGTCAGGATGTGAACGCGTTGGTGAGGTTGTATCGACAGCCGCCGCCGTGAGGCAGATGCTCGCGTCGTCGCGTCGCTGGTGCATCCGTTTCGCGCCTAGCGAGGGCTGTTTCAAGTACAAGCTGCGCACAATGCCACACGAACGCGATCCGGCGCTTGTCGAGAACGAAGTGGCGCTAATTGGACTGCGAGATATTCTGCGTCGCGCGTGCTTTCCCAACTACCGCTACGCCGAGGCGAAGGGAGACAAATCGATGCCTTCGTTCGCCTCGCAGCGCATGCCAACTGGCTTGCGTGCGCCGCATCACGGCGCCATGCGTGGCCGAGACGTGCACGAACAACTCGCCGTCTTCGTGAATCAGGGCGAGGCGCGATGGCGCGTGCACTATGGGTACAACTGCAACGCCTACGTGCCGCGCATTGTGAGTTTTCTGTCTTCGAACAAACTACGGCCAGTCGTGGCGGAATTCGAGGATTTCATTTTGGATCTTCACATCGGCACGTCGACCGACATAGTGTGCATCAACGAGAAGAGCCACACAATCTCGCTGATCGAGTTGAAGATTGGCGGTGAGAACTACTTCGAAAAGTCTAATGCGCCACTTATTGCACCGCCGTCGTTGACGCGGCTCGGAAATTCGCCGCGCAATCAAGCGCTCTGTCAGTTGCTCTTCGAGCGAGCAATGTTCACGCGTAATTATCCCTTTGTACCGATGGGCGATTGCTATGTGATGCTCGTACGCACTGGTGACATTGTCATGTATGGTCTCACGGCGCAGTTCATCGATGCGCAAGAGGATCTTGTTGCGACGCTTTCCGAGCGTCGTCGACGAGACAGAGAGACACCACGATGGGCAACGGCGTCGCGCGGTCGAGGAGCAAAACGAGCGCTCCCAGTGTCAGAGCCAGAAGCACGATCATCGCGGGCCCGCTGGCAATGAGATGAAAAAGCGTGGATTGCATGCGAAACGAGTAAATCTCAGCGTGTCAATCAAATACGTCGAGTCGAATAACACGATGTTGGCATTTTTTGTTTTCTATTCCGTCGCTGCTTCAACTCACTGCTCGGAATTCATCGGAGTCGAGGCATGTATCTCGGAACCGGATTGTGCGTGGTGTCCGAAACTCGACGCTTGTGAGTCGCGACTTGCTCGGCCGATTTCATGTGCCGATTGGTGCGCGCTGCCCGTTATAACGCTGGAGCCACAACCGGGATCGGGATTTGCCAATCAACGCATTGCACTTTTAGTTTTGGCATCTCTCGCATTCTCGGCGCATCGACCGTTTCTTCTTCCAGACATTCGACATCGCTTTGTGGTGAGCAAGGACATAGAAAACGATGCTGCTGGCATCGAACGTTTCGAGGAAATATATAGCATAGCAGCGCTTCAAAATGCCGCGCGTCGCGTCGGTGGATGCATCGTGCACCGCGTTCGAGCCGTCGACGAAAATGTCAATATAACAATCAACATCAAGCGCACCGCTGATTATCCGCAGAATTTCAGTACAACGATCGAATGGATGAAAAAGGATTTTCAACTGGGCGCTCTTGATAGAGCGAGGAGCGGAGAGGAATTGCGCGCGCTCTATGTTAGTGTACCGCTCATATACCGAGTTTTGCTGCCGTTTCTCTTTGCTCGTGTCACCGCGACACACGAACGATACGCAATTCGCGTGCTCAACGAAGCCTTTGTGTATGCTGGAAAATTTCGGGCAATGAACGAAATTGCCGAATTGAATATGCACGCACTTTCAGAACAGCTGGCGCTCGACTTCCGCGTAGAAAATTCGATTTTGACTGGACAGTGCTTCGCGGTGCCAAATAAGACGAGAAACTGTCTCGTCTACGGCTTGCATTGGCGTGTAGAGGCCGATTTAGGAAAGCCGGCCAACGGGACCTGGATGTACGAGGCGTTGTCAATGCTAAGAATTCCGCCTGGCGCGTTGCTATACATCGGTTGGTTTCTGCGTCGCAGCGATTTGCAACAGGAAGCAAATGAGAAATACGGAAGCGCCATTGCGAAATTTTGTCGAGTGCGCGGCAGGGACGAAAAAGACACGTCGAAATTCAACTGCATTTTTCAAGAAGATTTAATGCACGAAGCGTTGCCGATGTATCGGAAAATGCACGACGCTCTCAGCCAGGATTTGCGCGCATTCATCGACTATCACATTTTTACAAATCTTGTCGGAGTTTTTGTGGCGCGAAACGAGGGCTCTTCGTTTACAAGTTTCATTGCATGGCATCGAGTCAAGTCGAACAAGGAGGTCATTTTTCTGGGCGACTCACCATCGGGCGCTCCCATTTTGAGCGACGATTGGTCGGCATACATGCTCTATTCAATCGGAGAGGCAGGAAGTATAAAACCGCTCTAAAAGAAATTCGATTTTACTATTCGATTTATTGTATTGATTAGTAAAACCTGGAATCAGGAATCGGGGATCGGGAATCAGGAATCGGGGATCGGGAATCAGGAATCGGGGATCGGGAATCAGGAATCGGAAATCGGGAATCGGGAATCAGGAATCGGAAATCGGGAATCGGGAATCGGGAATCAGGAATCAGGAATCAGGAATCAGGAATCAGGAATCAGGAATCAGGAATCGGGAATCAGGAATTAGGAATTAGGAATTAGGAATTAGGAATCAGGAATTGAGAATCAGGAACCAGGAATCAGGAATCGAGAATTAGGAATTAGAAACGACAAAAATAATATGATTTGAAAGCGTATTAAAAAGGTCTCTAGAAACATCGAAAGCACAAAACAACTTAAAATGAGCATGACTTTGCAATCTGTTGCATCAAATTCAATGCGACACATCTACAAAATTGCCCGCGACGAATTGCGCCAAAACCCTCAGCACTGCGTGTTTATTTTCAAGCCCGTGGTCCCATCTTTGAGCAGTCTTGACTCAGAGACAGCCGAGCAATTTCTGAACGACAACGACTTTCCCGAGGCTAAGCGCCGATTGATTTTCGAACATGTGAAGGATGGTGACAAGATTTGCTTTATCGAAATGAAGCAGGGCAACCGAGTCGTGCACGACGCCAAAATTATGTCTAAGAGCCGTTTTCTTTCTGGTTGGTGGCCACCAGAAACAACAGCGTGAGCAGGACAGACTGAATTTTTGAAATCGAATTAAAAATGAGCGAGCAATTTGATTTTGATAAATTTTGGAAAGAAGACGCGCCCTATTCGATAATTGATGTACCAACTGCCGATGCTTCAACCGCGTCACCAGACGAAGCTCCGCAAAAACCAAAACGAAAACGCACCAAAAAAGTGCATGGCGCCGAAATTGTCGAACCAGCTCGCGAACCAGAAAGGAGCGACGTTCCTATAAAAGTCGGCGCTAAAGTGCGTCGCGCGAGGAGACTTCCGACGGCACAGGCGCTCGAGAAAGAGATGGCCAAATTGCGCAGCGAACGCGGCGCCGTCGACACAGCGGCAGCGATGGATCCGGTCGTAATGGGTGCTGAAATTCGCGCCGCCGCCGACCGCTCTGTGGCGTTGCTCGAGAAACTCGACGCCGTTTTGTCGGTGGCAGATGCTGCGACCGAGGAGATGACAAAGTACGCGCAACTGATCGGCTCGCTCGAGCGCAACGCCGGCGAGAGTGCTGTCATCGAGCGAGTCTGTGCCGTATTTCGTCGTCTCATTCACTCGACGACGCAGGCGAAGAATAGCTGCACGAGACTGCCCAACGAGTTTGCGCAGATGCTAATTCGACACAATGCGTTTATGCGCGCCACGACCAGCGCGCTGGTGCCGCACGGAATTTCGGTAATTACGAGCAACTCTGCGCCATCTGCAACTCCGTCGACGGACGCAAGTGGACAGCAAGTGGCGCTTGTAGCATCGAGCGGTCCGACAGCGCTCGTGAAATACGGCGGCCGGAATAGCTCGAGCGCCTTCACGTTGACGAGCGCCGACCTGTCGCAGACGCAAGTGACCGAGTTGCAGAACACCTACATGGCGACTTCGACGATGCACGCCGACTTCAATCCGCAAATCACGGCGACGGCGGCCAACGCCGCACAGCGCAGTGTGCAGCGACGAGCGGCGTTTTCGAAGAAGCGCGACGAATTCGTCTCGGAAGCCGGTGTTTCCGAGAGACTGGCACTGATCGGCTCGTCGGTTTTGCGCCTTGGCGCTCCTGCGGCGGCGACGGAGACGGCGTCGTCGTCGCTAATGACCTACCCGGCACAGCTGGCTATCGAAGCGCAAGGCAAATGAAAGAAAAAACAAATTTCACGCCAGACAGAAGAAAGCACAAGGCGCAAAGAAGCCGAGTAAAGTCACGCTCGCGCGTCACTAGTCGTTGCTTGCTTGCCTGCTTGATATCCAACAGCCGCCGCCGACGACCACAATCGAGTTTTTGCAGAAAAAAACAAAAACCCACCGTCCCTTAACACGCACGCAACGCTAACAAAGAGAACCACATGCAACAGCAAGCGGTCTTTACGCCCTACCAGAGCAACGAGACGTTCCGCCAGGATGTGGCGCCAACGACGAAGGGCTTCAACGAGCGCGCCGTCTCGCGCTACCTCGGCGAGCAACTCATCACCTCGCAGCCCAATCCAATGGAGCGCCTGAATTACGGCGCGCGCAATTTGCCCGACATGTTTCGCAATCGCAAATTGCAACTGCAGGACTCGCTCGAAGGCTTCATTCTGAACGGCTTCGAGTTCTACACCTACCTCATTCCGTGGCTCGTCACCAATGAGAAGTCGGTCAAAATGAACGTCTACCGACACAACGTGCGCCCGGCGACCGTGACGCCGAACAAGAGCGTCTCGCGCCAACAGACGCACCAGGTCTCGACGAAGGAGGCGACCGTCGAGCGCTACGGCGCCTCGTTCTACATCGAAGGCGACCTCATGGGCACGCCAGAAGGCGACCGACAGTACATTCGCAATCTGATGGGCATGGCCCAGGGCTGCCAGCTGACGGTCAATCAGAACACAATGGTCGAGCTCATCGACTGCAAGAACTACGTCCAGGACTGGATCGAGACGCGCGGACGTCGCAACTGGATCGAGGACGTCATGGAGATGGAGGTCTCGCGCTTCGCCGGCATGGCCGCCGACTCGAACTTCCTCGAGCAGATCGTGCAGCAATCGATCAGCGCCTTCAAGCTGCGCTCGATCGTGCCCGACGCCATTATCGCGTGGGACACAATGCCGTTTCTCGACTCGATGGTCAACGCCACGAAGACCGGCTTCTGGCAAATGGGCCCCAACGGTCGCGACGTCTTTGTCGCCGGCCCCGATGGCGTCACGTCAATTCGCGGCCTGCCGGTCTTTCTCGCGCGCCCTTTCAACGTCAACGAGGAAAACGGCCCGAAGCAATTCCTGGCGCGCGACACGACAATTGGCGAGCGCTATCCGATGTCGTGGAACGAGCGCCGCGGAGAGAAGTTCGGCGTCGGTGGCTCGATATTCCACTCGGACCAGCGCGAGATTCGCATCTGGGATCTGCCAACCGACTCGATGAAGCCGATCTCGTTTAAGGATGCTTTGCAGCAAGCGCGCATCTGGGACGAGAAAACAGGTGGCTACAGCGAGGATCTCAAGAAGGCTGTTTTCGAGTTCAATCAACGACACAACATGCAGGGCGGCTTTTCGGACTACGAGGCCTACCGCGACCCGAAGGCGATGGACCAGAATTCAATGACGATGCGCAAGGAGAACCTGTTTTTCGCCTTCGACGTCGACAATCGTGTCGCATTTCTGCCACACTTCATCGGACAGTTCTCGACCGATGTCATCAAGACAAACGATCTGCGTCAGATGGCCGAGCAGATGCTGACAAGCGCGTTTGGCGACAGTCGCAACGACATCGAGCAGCGCATCTCGCGCGCACGTGATTTTGTCGCGCGTTACGAAGAAGAAGCGGGCGCCAATGGACCGTCGGCGACCCAATTCTACGAGGCTCTCTCGAAAGAGAATATCTTACGCTCGATCGACATAAACGGAAAATGGGTCGGCGAACGTCTTGTGCAACAGGGACCGCGCGATTGGGTTCCGAATGCACAAGGATCGCTTACTCTTCCCAAATGGAACGCAAACTACGGAAACTATCCGCCGGGATTTGCGAACTACCCCGGTTTTGAGACGCTGAAGGCTGCGGTCCAGTGGCCTGAAGCGGCTGTTAACGGCGCGCTCGCGACAAACGCTGTCATTGACGAAGTTACGCGTCAAATGATACGCACCGGCAAAAACTCGCAAGCTGCTATGGCGAGTGCTGTTCCGGAGTGGTTTCATGTCAAAAAACCGCAAGTTGTTGTGTGGGAACTGTTGTTTGGTCGTCGCTCTCCAACTTTTCTCGCGGCTCCTGCGCAAACTGGGCGCGGTCAAGGCACGAACAAAAACAAAAACGGCGGAATTAAGACGCCCGCAACGAGAAAGCAGTTGAAGTTCGTCACATATCCGGGCAACTATGCATTTCTCGGCACGTTGCCAGTTGGTGCATTGGTGGCGCTTGCTGCGGATACAGTCAATTCAGGAACGAAAGACGAAGTTGTCCGGTTCTTTGACGCCATTGTGAATCCTCGTTCGGGAGCAGACACCAATGCGGCCGAGAGAAAACGCTCCGCAATTGCGCAAGGCATTTTTCAGCGTTTTGTGTACTTTACAAACACCGAAGAGAAGGCATACCGCGCTGTTTACTTCGTCAAGGAAGTTTACGAAGTGATTCACAAAGCCGAAGGAAAAATTGGTGACGCGCTTGCTGCTGTTGTGACATCGCTCGAAGAGAAGTACCCGACCAAACTGGTTCGCAAAACTATCGACGCCAGCAACAAGGAATACGACGCTGCCTACGCCGCCGCTTCGATGTCGGAAAAAACGGAAATTTCCGACAAAGCAAAGCTTTTGGTTAAACTCGGCATTGCCGACGTCGAACAATTGCAAACTGCGCACGAAGAAACAACACCGCTTAACACACAAGAAAAAATGCGTCTGCGCTCGGCACTTTTGCCAACGAAAGAAAATCCTGCATCTCCAATGACAGTGCTGGCCGACGCTATCGAACGCGTCGAGGTACTCGGCCGACGATACGGGGAGTTTTCGTGGCAAAACGTCGAGACGTGGGCGACAAATCTATCGTCACGTTTGACCGGCGCTGAAGTCACCGAAATCGCTGCTGCAATTGAAAATTACACGGATGCACAAAAGAAATTCAGCACGGCCGTGAACGACGCACTGCTAATTGGACTGGGAGAGGAAGGCACGTCAACGACGAGCGGCACTTCGACTACAAGCGGCGGCGAAGGATCTTCGACTTCAACCGGCGGTGGCAACGACGACGACGACAACAACAACAAACCCGACCAAGGAAAACGTGCGCGAGATTCTATCAAGAAGGTCATCGAAGAAGAAGAAGAAGAAGAAGGACCAGCACCCGAAGTTATCACAGGAACGAACGTCTCACGGCAGTGGTTCTTTCGTGCGCCTCTGTCGATGACCCGCACGATGTTGTATGCGGCAAGCGAAACGGATCGCTCTTGGATTCAGCCCGCTGATCCGGAGACAGGATTCCGGACAATATTCTACCCACAGCGCAATCCGGGTCGTGACGTGCAGCGCAGTTACTTTGATGAGGATGCAGTTCTCGTCATGGGACGCCAACCGCATATGGCGGACATTGGCGACGCAGCGACGCGTCAGTTTCACCATTCCTCTATCGTACAGCAACACCTCAATTATCCTGCAGTCTCCGATCGCGACAGTGGCTATGTTGCGCCACCGCAGTTCATCACCGCCGCGCGCAACAGCAGCAGCATGCGTTCGGCAACGAAACGCGCGGCAAGCCTGGCATTTGACGCGCGCGCCACGAGCGAAGCGCCTGTGCAACAACAGCAGAAACGCCGATCTGTGCCTGCAATGTCGGCGATGCAGGCTGCGCAGGCGCAAATGTTGCGTTCGATGGCGAGCACTTCGCGCACAGCCGGTTCGTCGTTTGGCGGCGATGAAGACATCGACGACAAATTTGCCGCTGCTCGAGCAGTGGGATCGTTCGCACCGACAGGACCGATGATGTCGGGTGGAACACGCGAAGCCGTGCAAGCCTACGACGCGCCGACCGACCACGATTTTGATGAAATGCAACATACGTTATTTTCGAACGATTACGTGCGTCTCAAGATGGGCAAGACAATGGAATACCGCTGGGAGCAGGCCGCGCACGAGACCGATCTCGTGCGTCTCGCAATGCTCTGGATCGTGACATCGGACGCTTCTCGATGGGATACCTGGCTTGGCTTTATCGACAACAATGTCGTCGTGCCTTTCAACATCGAGATTCTGCGTCCGCAAATGACGTTCAGCATGTACAGCATGATTGTGATGCGTGCAGGCCGCGACACCGGCGCCAACATTATTGGCGATCGCAATTTCGCCATGCAGGACCAGGTGCTCGACAAGGTCGTGATGGGCCACTTGACGTTCTACTTCAAGAGCGTCGTTTGGCGTCCGCAGAACATCGACCATTTGCTCGACATCTACCCGCAGAAGTACCGTTCGGGCGTCGACATGACGTGGATCAAAGCGCCCGAGAACTTCGGCCTCAAGAAGAACGCATCCGGTTCGCTGATGGCGTGGGTCTATCCGCTCGGCGAGACGATCAACAAGGCCGCGATGAGCATGATTCCGTCGACAGCGACGCGCAATCCGCCGACAATGACCGATCTGCCCGACGTCTCGCTCGCGGCGACGCTGTCGACGGCCGATTACTATTCACGCATCGTCTGGAAGATTCCGCTCAACCAAACAGCGTACACGCAAGAAATCGCGACGTTCCGCAAGCAGCGTCAGCAACTCAACGTCGTCGTCTATTCGGGCAAGTATCTGGCGTGGGACAAGTCGAAGAAGGCCTACGTGCAGATGACAGAAGGCACCGGCCACCTCAGAGGCAACAAGAGCGGCCCCACGACCGCCGCCGTCTGGCTCGGCCAATCGATGACGAAGTTCCCGCAAGTCGTCGTGTGCATGTGAACGCGCGCGCGTCACTGCAAGAAAGAAAGAAAATCTATTGAAGCGAAGAGAAGAATCAAACTCCGTTGCGATTTTATTTCCGCTTTTTGTGTGTCGATAAATTACGAAGAAGTGCACGCAAAAAGAGCATCTGTGGTAGATTTCTCTTTGAATTCCTTGCGCACCGGTGCGCCATTCCACATCGACAGCCGGACATTCTTTTTGTTTACATCCTTGGTAGGAATGAGCAAATCGCCGTTGCGCGGCGATCGTGTCGCCATCAAAACCGGACCGTGTGTCTCTCGCAAGTCGGGTGTCAATCTGTAGACGGTCTTCGATTCATCGACGCGCACGAAGTTCGTTTGCTTTACGAGCGGCGTTCCGCTTTTCCTATGTCCAACGACAATGTAGAATTCATCAAACATGAACCCGTGGCCTCTCATGACACTGTTGATTGGATACTGCTGTTTAACTTCCGAGGCACGAGCGCGTTTGCGTGGTGGCGGAGGTTGCGTCTCTTCATAAAGCGCGACATTTGTCTCCTTGTCTTCGTCACGTTTTCGTTTTGTGGATTGCAAAGAAGAATCCTCGGCGCTCATTTGTCGTTGTTGTTGGGTGCAATAAATAAAGGATTTTGTGTTTTTTCTCTCTTTCTTTCATTCGTCTTCAAGTTCGACCTCGAAGCGGCGCAGGAATTTCGTTGTTTTCTGCTCGGTTGCCACTTGCGATTTGACCGCCTGCGTTTGCGGAAACTCCGTCAATTGTACTTTTTCATTTGGCGCCGAAGACGTAGCGGCAGTCGAAGATTTTTTCGGCTTCTTCTTATTTTTTTCAGCCAGTTCACGACGCGCCTGAAGAGTTTCTGCGTGGAAATTTTTTGCCCATATTTGCACGGTGCGGCCAATTTTAGTGTCGGCCTTTTTCTCGGCACTAAAAACAGTCAAAACACCGTCCATGAATCCAGAAATAACATCGTAAGTCGCAACAGGATACATAATTGTCTTTGGCATGAGAACCACAGATTGAAACTGTACAGACGAATTCGACGACCCAGTGTTACGGTTGATCAATCTACACAGAAGAATTGCGAGTTCGTTTGCATACGACGATTTCTTCGAGCCGTCCGGGTTATTGATGGGAGAGAATCGCATTGCCGCAGTTTCGAATTGCGCGCTGACTTTGTTGATGCTTTCGTTTATGGCAGACGCGCTCTTAAGGTTTACCGTCAACTCAAGGCCAAAAATCGTCTGAACGATCTTGTCGATAAGATCTGCGTAGATTGCGTCGTCGTTGTCATTTTCGGGTCCGACGTATCTGGCAACGAGCAGAGAGTTCCCGAATGTCATCAACCACGTCGTAACCACATTGATGAGAATCTCCAGCGGGTACGTCGTGTCTTTCTGGTTGCAATTTTTCACGACGCGCGCAATGAGCGCCATTGAGAGAGCTTTTCGTTCTTTCGGGTGCGACTCTTGAGATTCTATGAAATGCCACAGCGCATGAGAGATGTCAGACGTCAGCGTTTCTAATGAAATTGAGTCATCAACTAGATTCGCTGCGTCTTCTTCGGTGACTTCGCCAATTTTCATGTTGTCAAGAGCAGACAACGCCACGCCAATTCGCAATGCAAAAGGCAGAGTGATACTTTTGCTTTTTGCCGAAAAAAAAGCATTGGCAAACTTTGGAGCGCGACTCGTTGCCGGCGTCATGGCGTAGGAGTGAAATTCTTTGAGTGCCTTTTTGAGCTTGTCCATCGACTCTTGATTCTTTTGCGCGGCGACAACTTGACCGGGCGTGTTCAGGTGAGAGGCGAGGATTTTCTCGACGTCTTGCGCAGACTGCGGCACGAAAGATTGCTCACTTTCTAGCGGTTTTAAGGTTACGGGCACTGCGTCGGGTTCGCGTTGTAGTGATTCCGGTTGAGTCTGTGTTGTTGCCGTAGAAGATGGCTTGGCTGTTGTGGTGGTGGTCGTAGCCGTAGAAGAAGACGTTGTCGTAGTCGCAGTGGATGTCGAGGTGCTAACTGTCGTTTCTGTCGATTGCGGTTTCGACACTGTTGTCGTTGGAGCGGTCGTTGTTGTTGTTGTTGACACAGTCGTCGTGTTGGTAGCGGTCGTGCCCGACGTTGGAGGGTTTTCCAAAGGTTTCGGCGGTAACATAACGATTGTAGTAAATGTCTCCATCGATACTTCTTCGTTGCCTTCTTCTTCATCTTCATCTTCGTTCTCTTGCTCCTCGCCTTCGCTGCTGCATTGTGATTCTTCCTCTCCGCCTTTGTTTGCTTCGTCAAGCGCCTGTTGAAGAGTTTCTTCGCTGCTTTCTCCTTCAGAATTCGAGTCAGTGTCGGTGTTTTCTGGCGGTGCTGGCGCGACACCAAATTGCGGGGTGGTTGGAGACGGCAACGCTTCTTCTTCGCCGTCACTGCTCGAGTCACTGTCAGAGCTTGCTGGCGGCGGAACCTCTGGAGGTACCGATTCGTATAGGTTTGGCCCGATGTTTTTGAATTTTCCGGCCGTTTTCTCTGTTTTCATCGCCGTTTTCTTGGTCTTCTTAGCGTCTCTGTTCTTCTTTTTGTGGCCGACTGCAACAGCAGGCGTGTCGTCAAAGTCGGGCCATGCGACGTCGGAAGCGGCCGGTTTGGCGGGCGTTGCAACGACCATCGGATCGAGGTCCCAGCCGCCGAATCCGGTGATGTCGCTCTGCTGCGCCCAGACGTCATGCATCTGTGCGACGTCGGCGTCCGACGCCACGCTCGAAGAGGCCGAAGACATTGCTAGATGTTCGTTATGTGCGTGCGCGGCGCGCACTGTGAATGAATAGAATTTCGTTTTTGCGCATGGCGCTTCATTAAATTCCTTTCTTCGCTGTTTTTACTGCGAGATGCAGCCCTTGAAGACGAGATCGATGCTGCCACCAGGCACTCCGCCAGTCGGCGTTCTTCCGATGATGCTGTTCAAACGACGCGCGTGCGCCCCGATGATGGCGTTGAACTGGTTCTCAACCGCCGATTTTTGCAAGCGCGCCAAATCGAACAGAACTCGGCTTTCTCCGAAATTTGTCGAGTTTTCGAGAGGGAAAAACAATTGAGTGTTTGCTTCGTCTGGCATGCCGTTCGGGAAGACGTCACGGACAAAAATCCGCTTCAACAAGCGTTTTTGAAAATCGATGGCTTTGTTGTTTTTTGCATTGTCAGAGTCACGCACAAGACCAAATGTAACTGCCAAATCTTTGCTATTCTTGCGAATGTCCTCATCAATTTTTTCGCGTGACTTTTTTTCATCTTGCGCATTAAGAACACTGAATTCAAGAAACATTGTCATCAACATAACGCGCTGAGCTTGCCACCACTGATCGAATGCCTCAGCCTGATCCTCGGAAATATCACGGTCGCGCCGACGTGTTTCCACTCCGAGACCGTTCATCAACGATTCAAAGCCGTTGGCGGCGTCCATTGCGTCGAGATTGGGCTTGTACTCTTCGAGCAAGCCGATTGCCTTGCCTTTTTGGCGTCCAGTGAAAATCTGCAACGCCGCTTCCTCCTCTGTTGGCGCGCGGAGACAGACGGTTGCGCCTGCCGGAATGGACACAACGCCGGAATGCATGACCGTCAGGACGCCTTGTACAACGATTGCGACGGCACCATTGGAATTGCCAGGTACGTGCTCGTTTGCAGTCTCGCCTCGAGCGAAGCCCCACCATTTGATACAGCGATCGACGGCTTTGGCCGATGCAGCTGGCAACCCATTGAGCGCCGAGAGGACGGGTAGTTCCAGTTTTTGCTCGTCCTCGACATAGCTGTCGGCGTTCTCCATCGTGTACACCGGCTCCCATTCCAGAAGCTGATTTTTGATCTCGTACGGCACGGGTCCGATAATCATTCCTCCGACCTTCTTTGGTTTCTGGTACAAATCCGTGGTATTTGACGCCGCGTATCGCGAAGCTTTACGAGCAGTAATGATCTGAAAACCCGAATTGGCCACTGGATTATCGATCGGACTCGGCCGGCCTTCCGGTAATGGCATAATAGGCTCAAGAAAGCCCGACATGCGCGCGTATGTCGGCAGAAATGTGCGCGGCGCTTTAAAGTGCAGTGTTGCTATTCAATTATTTTTTTTTCCACGTTCACAAATTGAGCCAGACGCCCGTGAACGCGATCCAAACCATAGGCAACTTCTTTCGATAACTGACGTTGTAGGTCGCATGCTGAACAGCCGTCGCACTCGGCGGTGGGTGATCGATTTGCACAACGTATCCGACTTCAACGGCGGCGCCGTAGCACTTGATGCCATTTTCGTCCCAATACGCAACGTCCTTTTTGCGCGGCGCGTCGGTAATCTTTGTTTGGTCGGTAATTTTCCACGGAACAATCTGAAACGGCCGACGCGGCTTGTCGTCGGGCACGACAACAATATTCTCGGCCGACGACTCCTTGCTGCCTTGCAAGGCGTAGGAACCGGGCGGTGCGCCAGGATGGGCACGAATTTCTTCGTGTGGCACGCGTTTGATAATGTAGTAGACTTTTTGTTGCAGCCGCCGCGCGTTCCACTCGTTGAACACCATCTCCTCGCCACCGTTCAACACACAATTGTAGACGCGCGTTGATAGACCGAATCGCTCGCCCGGTCCGAAGCGCGCCGACGAGTCGTTGCGAATCATGCCGTGAAGCGTGAGCAGTGCGCGCACGTCGCGCCACGTCCGCGGCGCCTTTGGCATGCCGTCGCCTCCGTCCTTGCTCAACGAGGCAAGCCAGTAGTTGGCCGACGTCAAATTAAAGAGCGAATGCGGCAGCTTATCGGGCGAGAGATTCATCGACTCGTCCGACGTTTGTGCGAGCACGCCAATATCTTCGACGGCTTGCCAAAGAATCTCGCCGTGCTGCGACTCGTCGAATTGCGGATTGCCGCCATACGTACCGAGACAGTCCAGTGCCGCCATTACGGCGTAGATCATTGGCGCATTCACGTGAGATTCAACGACGCCCTCAACTCTCTCAGCTCCTGCTCGTCGCCAGTTGATGCTGGCGAATGGCGAGTTGGCCGCTCCACCGCCCGGGAACGAGGCCTCGCCCTCGCGTGTCGTGGCAAAGAAGCCATTACTCCCGTCGCCGTTGGCGCCCGGATTCGGCGTCGGCATTTCGACTTGTAGCGCAGTGGGTCGCGACGTCGCATTCAGACCCCAGCCCTCGGGCGTGTAGCTCGGATCGCCGAGGAATTTCGGGAAATAGTTTGGCGCCGCACCGAAGCCGGCGTAGGTCGAGATACCCTCCTCTCCGGGCACCTCCGACGTCATTTCGGGCTGCGCAACACGATTGTTGCCGAGTGGCGTAAGCGAGAGACCGGCTGCTCCTGGCAGTGTGGCAGCGAGCGCGGCTTGGCGCTCCGGCGGATCTCCGCCCCACGGCACTTGATTGATGCCCGTCCAGAGCGCTTCGATTTGATTGAAATTCTGCTGACCAGTCGGCGGCTGTGTGTTGTAACGTAGCACTGTCGGCGTGAAGCCCGATTGACGACCGCGCGGATCTCCGCCGGCGAGCAAGTCGACATTCTCCGTTGTGCCATCGTAGGGCGTGAAGCGACGCGAATTCACATTCGCGCGTTCGATGCGCTGGCGATTGCCTTGCGGCGCGCCTGGCACTTTCTGTGTACTCACGCGGCTGTAGAGCGCGTCAATGCCTCCCTGCATGTGTGCTCGAGCGCGTCTCGGCTTGGAAGGAGCGGTGAGTGCATTGAGACGCAGCGGTAAACAATTCTTTTCACTCAATTGCCTGTTCTGCCGCCTCGCGGTGCGCGTAGTGACGTGGGCCGCGGCGCCACACCACGCCTTCGACGCGCTTGTTCGCCTTGTTGATGTCGATCTTCGCCGCTGGCAAGTAGAAATTCATCGTTTCGGGCGGCTCCTTGTAGAGCTTGCGTGCCTCTTCGCGCAACTTCAGCAGCCAGCCCATATTGTTGGTTGGCATGACGGCACCCGAGACAGGATCGCGTGCGAGAACAGTATCCTCGACAATTTCCATCAGACGTTTCGTCGAATTGAGCGCCAGCCACTGGTAGATGCGCGGATCGTTGTCGTGATAGAGAATGTGCTCGAGAACGTGTTTCGTGCGCCACAGAGGCACATTGCCGCCGCCGTTGACCCAGATCGTGTTCATGTACTGTTTGTGCACGGTCTTCGCCAGCGCGACGACGTCCTTGTGTCCGATGCCGCTCTCGAGCACGTCGCGCAACTCGTTCATGTCTTTCCTATTGACCGAGTCGTGTTTCCTGCTGCCGAAGCGACACAGGAAGCAATTCATCGCCGACGCCAAGTGGCGACCCGACGCGCCCGTGCGCGCCACGCCAGAGCCCGGCGGTTCGTTATCATCGCCGTCGCCACCTCCGCCTCCTCCTGCTCCTCCTACAGCACCCCTTCTCTTTTTTGTCGAAGTGTCAATACTGTCTTGAAATGCATTGCCTTCATCGTCATCGTCATCATCGTCGTCGACAGAACCAGCGTCGCTATTGCTTAAACCCTCAAGAGATTCGGGTGCGGCACCCGAGAATTCAGCGCGTTTGTGCGGTCGCGCACGTTTCCTCTTTGCGTTGTGCTTGCTTTTCTCGGCAATTTCGCGCTCCAGTTCGTCGCAACTCGAGTCGAGTAAATCTCCGTCGTCGCCGAGCATCTCGCCGATCTTCTGTTTCATTTGCATTTTGACAGCGCTCCGCACCGAGACAAATTCTATGCGCGGTGCAGGCGGTGCGCCTCCATCGACAAACACCTCCTTGCTCGCAACTCCGTCGGGCTCTTCTATAATTGCGGCGCCGCTGGCGCCGCCTTTTTTCTTCGCGCCCGAGCGCAGAATGCGTCGAGCACAGTCGTTGTCGTCGACGCCGAGGCGAAATTCGCTGCTCGATTCGGTGTGCTGTTCGGAGTGACTCAACGAAACATCGCAGTCGACATCGTCATAATTTTTCCTCGCGCTTTTTTTCGATGTTTTGGCTGGCGCCTTTTTTTTCGGCGCCCGCCGCGGTGCTTTCGCTTTTGTTGCGGGCGCGAATTGAAACGAGACGAATTGAAATGCCGTTTGCGCGGTCGGTGGTCGGAATGTGCCGAAACTTTGCTGTTGTCGCGCCGGATAACTGAGCGCGTTGTTGTAGTTTGCATTCGGACCTTGCGCAGCGCGTCGCGCATTTGAAGTCTGAATTGTAATGAAATCACTGTCGGGAATGCCGTTCTCAAACTCGCGTGCGTGCTGTTGTTGCTCGCGAACCGAGAATTCATTTCTGTAAATCGTGTCGGGGTCGGCCATCGACAGTGGCGTGCAACTTTGATTCGCCGCGCTATCATTAAGCGACGCCGCGATTTAGAATTAAAATTCACCTCCCAATGAGCGAAATACCCAGCAAAAGACGGAGGCCGGCGGCGCAGCACGCCTATACTTTTGGTTTTGCGTCGGCCGACGTCGTCACCGACGCGAATCGCAAGCGCTCCAAATTGGGCCGACCCAACGACCTATGCGATGCCGACGACGTCGAATCATACGTACCAGAAAGCCGAGCCGGATTGCTTAAGGAGATGTCAGCGAAGAGTGTCGGCGGCGAGAATCTTCAGCAAAGCACATTTGCGTTCGTCGTAATTAGAGAGACGGAATTACTTCTCGACAAATACCATCGCACCGGCGACGGCGATGGCGTAACGACGGCGCGAGATATCGAGCGTCTGAAGCGTCGTGCCGACGATTTCGCGCTGAGCAATCGCGCGCAAATCGACACGCGTCACCGCAACCGTCTCTGGGTGGCGCGCTGCAAACTTGCCTCTCTCCGCGCCATAATGGAGCGCAAGGAGAGCGTCAGAAACGGTGGCGCAACTGCATCTACAAGCGCCAACGTTGATTCGATTCGCGATGCGACGCGATACATCACCGATGAAATGCTCGCAACATGGATGGCCGACAATCGAATCGGCAGCGCAGCTGTCGTGCGGTTGAACCCGTCAAGCAATCGGTACGAGCACTCGATCGATCGCTGCGGATTGTCCGAGTTGTGGGCGCTGATCAAGGACGCGCGGTCGCGGTGGCCCTACTTGAATTTGTCGCCGTTTCTCTATGCGCTTGTCAACAAGCTGCGCGATCGAGTCGCGTTTTTTATGAGTTACCGCGAGCCCGTCGACGTGAGGCGCGAGTCGGCGCGCAAGCTGCGCAGCGTGAAGATTCTCGGTATTGCACGCTCGAATTGGCACGCCGCCGATCCCGAGTGGGTCGAAGGAGGCATGTATCCTGGCGATGGCGGCGGCGGCGGTGAAAGCGAAGTCGTGCGCGACACATCACTTATCAACAGCCCGACAATGATGACGACAATTGAGATTGACGGCGAGACGTTTGCGTGCGTCGATAACAAATTCATCGAGGAGACCGAGCGTGTGCTGAACAGTATGCTCGTTGACATTCGCAAGTGCGCCGGCTTCGAGTGGCACGAGCATTTCGAGTTGACCGAGGCCGATTGTCACGCATGCGCTCAACTGCAAAGTGGCGAGCGAGCAGCGCGACAAATGGCGCAAGCGAAACAAGCCCTCGAGCGTCTCATCGCCGACGAGCTCGGTGGCACGTATCGCGAGTTTGTGCAGAATAATTTTCGCGAACAGATCTGGGACGCCTACGTGCAGCCGGGCGAACGGGAGATGTTTCGCGCCTTTCGTCCGCTCGACAACGACACCGCGCAGAGCATCATACAGCGCAGCAGGCGCGACGACGGAAAGAATATTCAGCGACGCTTTTGCGAGCGCGAAGTCGCAGCGGTCTGGCGCGACTTCACAACGAGCGTGGAGCGCGAGCGCGACGACGTTCTTCTCGATTATGCCGATCGCAGCGAGCCAGCTTGTTCGCTGCTCGCGCGACTCGTTATGGGCTACTACATAGATGCGCGCGCGAACGGTGCGAAATTCTACGTCTATTGCATCGACTGCGCCGACGATATCGCGACGCCGACGCGCGACGCCGACTTGTCGCCGCACTATCCGTTCCTCTACAACGACGAGCGCTTCGGCAAGCACAGGAGGTGTTTCGAGGAGTTTCACACACCGCTACAAACGACGGGCACGTTGCGGTGGCGCTACAAGCTGCAACGCACGGTTGGCATGCGCGCTCCGGCCAATCAGATCTACTACGAGCATCCGCTGATTGCGCGCACAATGGCGTCGTTTTGCGTGCTCTACAACGGTCGCATGCACGCATGCGCGAATTTCGAAGAGGCTTTCATTGTGTGGGTTGTAACGATGTGCGAGGACGCCAACATCGGCGGCGAACTGCACACCGACTACTCGCTGCTCGATCTCTACGCGCAGTTGTTCCCGGCTCGCGCGAGCCACATCGCCGATTTGCGACGCACGATCGATGCGCAGAAACGAAAATGGAATCCTCTCGAGCGGCTATTTCCGCACGAATCTCTCGTCGAGAAACCGACAATAGCCGACGACAAACTTCAGTTTTGAAAGGAAAATAAATTTGAACGTGCTGCTATCTTCAAATGGCCGCGCGCAGCAAAACAAACAAACACCGGTCGCATGTCGATGTTCACGAATTTTCTCGGCTTGAATCCAAACGATTTCAGTTCGGTTCTCGGCGGCGACACTTCGGGTGGGCGCGGCTCGACGGCACAAGCAAATTCGCTGTTTCCCATCTTCGTTATGCTGAGTAGAGACGACATGCTCAAAATCGATCAGTATTACGGCCTCGACCCGTTGATAGCGCGCGCCAACGAACTGAAATCCGAACACAATCTCGGCAAGACCGGCTTTGAGATTATTTTCGCTGGCAAGACAGTCGTCGACGATGCCAAGTATCACCACGAAAAAGCGCTCAATATCGTTCTCGAGCGGGCGCGCGAGATGAAGGACAAGTTTGGCTTCGTGATGTACCAGGACTCGGCGGCGCGGCTCGAGGACGAGGTGCGCGAGATTGTCGGTGCGCCCATCAAAGACGAGGACGACAAGGACGCCAGCAAGTACATCAACCCAAACGCCAACTCGATCGCTGTCAACTCACTACCCGTCGTTGACACCGAGGAGACGCTTACCGAAGTGGCGTCGAAGTACATTCACCGTGCAGCGACAGCGCTCGGTCTCACCGACGTGCGAGAGCGGCTCCTCAAAGACATGCAATCATTCGAGGGAATGTTGCAAGCCAGTGTCGAGAATTCAACAAGCGGCAGTGTTTATCCGCAAACCGGCCCGGCGCTGCCACGCATTCCAATTGGCGCGCTCGATGAGCGGACAAATGCGACGACGACGATGCCTCCGAGTGATACACTGAAAAACTTTGAATCGACAATCTCCGAAGCGGCTGCCAACACGAAGCGCGACGGATTCGAACGAATTTTCTCGCGCATTCGCGACATCAAGCTTGTTGATTTTCGCGATGGAGACATCTACGTGCGCATCAATCAGGCAACGAACACGCGCGATCTCGTTTTCTGCAGAAGAGTGCGAACGCGCGAGATGTCCGACAGCGAGCGCGCCTCCGAGGAACAGAAAGCGGCGTTTGAGAAACGCCTGCCAAGCACGGTGATTATCGATACGACGGTGAAATTCTTTGTGTGGCGCATGCCTAGCGACGAGGGTGCACTCAATTCACCGATGGTCGAGGCGATAAAAAAACTCTGGGCGGCTCGCGACGCCGACCGAAGGCGCGTTCAGGCCGATGAGTACAATGTGCGTCCGACTGTGTTGTTGACCTACGAGGACAATGTGAAACTCGGCGACATGCGCGACATGACCGAGCAAGAAATGCTCGACTTTGCAACGCGACCGACAGCGAAGCAGGAGAACGCCAACGCTCAGGAGATTCTCGGTCGTTTCATTGCAGGAAAGACAATTGACGTGCTCAATCGCAAGAGTCGCAGCGAGCTCGACAGGGAAATCGTTGCTGGCAGTGCGATACCTAATGCGTCGACGCCAAACGGCAAGCCGACGTTTGCCGGTATTTCAACGTCGACCGGCGCGCGTATCGCGCCGCTGCCACGCGGATACAAACCTGCAATGACACTGAAAGCCGATTCGACCGACGACCCCGAGTCGAAGATGGTCGAGTATCAGGAGCACATCTCGATGATGACGGGCATACCGCTAATTCAACTGAAAGGCGGCGTTGGGAATAGTCGCACTGGCTCGGCGAAGTCTTCGGGCGGCGGTGCTTCTTCGTCGGCTGTTACCGGCGGCTCGGCTGAATTGAGCGGCGCGCTGTTTCGACCGGCAATTATGAAAGATCGCAACGATCTAGCGAATTTCGTCGAGGAAATGCTTGATGAGGTGTTTCACAACATGAGCAACGAGGAGCTGGCGCGCCTGCTCGCCACAACGCGCACAGTAAAGCGACTCGCGCGCGTCAAACACGACGCGCTGCTCGAGACGCTGCGCGAGCAGTACGCACTCGTTACCGACGCTGCCGAAACGATCAAAAAGACGCAAGCGCAACAAGACAGCACGGCGTTGCTGATGGCGCTGATCACACAATTTCAACAAATCGCCGACGCCGCAATGTCGGCGTCGAAACTCGAGTATCGCTTCACGATCAATTTCAAGAAGCAAAAATTCCTCGACGACACCGAAATTGAGCAACTGAAGCACGACGGCGCCGTTTCGGAATATCAGGCGGCCAACATGAAGCGCTCACGTTTGGGTTTGCCTGAGATTACAGAGGAGGAATTCGAGAAGAATCGCCAGGCGCAACTCAAACGCAAGCAGGAGGAGACTATTGCCGCACAACCGCCTCCGCCACCGGCAGCGATTACGAAAAAAGCAAAAAAAGCAAAAAACGAATAAATCAACGCAAAAGCGAGACGAATCTTTCACTCTTTAAACGGGGAAGGGTTCAGCGCAATCGCAAAAGAAGATGCACAGTCGATTCGTAACTGACACCATAATCGTAGATAAGTTTTCCGTCTTCCAATTGCTTGCCTCCAAATACGAGCCGCATTTCGTTAACGGGAATGCCTTCCTTTTCCATGACTTTCGCCTTCAGCTCCTCCACTTTTGCAAGACGACGCACAGAAAGTGTTCTTGTCGCTCCAGTGAGATTCTTCACAAACATTTGAATTTCGTCGTCGCGCTCGACAATCGGCGGCTCGCGTTCGTGAAGTCGCTTTAAGCTCCGATTAATCATATCAGCAACGATTGCTTGTGCATCTCGAATTTCCGATTGTACCATTTGTCTTTTTTGCTCGTCAACTGCGGAGAGAGAAGTAACTCTATGCTGGGCCTGGTCAAGCAAAACTGAAAGTTTCGTTGCTTGTGTCAACGGCCAGTCAATTGCGTTGACAAGTGGCGCAAGTTTCTGTTCGACGACATGCTCTATCGGTTCGTCTTCAGAATCTTCTTCTCGCGATACAATCAAAACTTTGCTCTTATAATCGGTGCGGTCTTTGGTAAAATTTGATATAGCGCGCTTGCGCGACAAAACGCTCATTTTTTCCCGATAAAAAAATTGCATTGGAATGAACCATAATCCGAATACGTGTGTTCACATTATTCTCAATGCTGGCACGTCTCGAGAAGGACTGGCTCAGTTTCGCACAAAGTTCTCCGCTGATCCGTTGACCGATGTGGCGAAGGCGCAATTTGCCACGTGCGCCCAAATTATTGACCAAGCTCTCACTGTGCATGGTAATCCACTGCCATACCGATTGGCGTTTGCCGCGGCTTTCTCACCGGAACAGCCAACAAATTTGCATCTCCTTACAAACGACACAGAAGTTCCATGCATGGAAATTTGCATCGCTGTGCCAATTTACGGAATTCCGCCTCACGTTGAAGTTTCCTGTGCGGCCTGAATGAATGAACAAAAACAAAGCGAAGAAAAATCATTGGCTAACACAACCAAAAATTACACGATCGAATTGAATTGTATGACTGATGCGTTTTTGAACAAAAAGCGAAAGCGAGAGCTTACCGATGAAATTCGCGCCAAACTACAAAGAGAGGGCACGTCACTGCCTTTCGACGTGCTAATTTCGATTGAGTCGTTACTGAAGCACAAGAAAGTTGCGAGCGCTGTGTGCGACCAGTGCGGCAATCCGATTTTTACCGAGGCTCGCTACATGCGCACTCATAAATGGGGCTACGAACGACCGTTTTGCTCGGATTGTATTAAAACCTGTCGCGGCTGCGACGAGGAGTACGTAGAAAGCATGGCGTATTGTCACGAAAGTTGCGACAGAGGCTCTTCCGACGACGAAACTAAGGAAAGCGAAAATTCTTCGAGCACAGAGTCGGACAAGTGCAAATGTCGCAATTGTGAAAATCCACAGACAACCAAGTAAACAAAAAAACCAGCGCCACATTAACTTTCTTGCAAAATTGCAAATTTCAATTTGAAACAGGTCGGCGCAATTCCGGTGGTAAATCGGCGCGGCTGTTGTAGTGGCAGAGGTGCTCGTCGGCAAAGCGCCACTTGAGCTTCAGTCCAAAGCGCGTGCCGCCAACTTTCTGAAAAGTTGGGCGCAGCACGTTGTGGCCCGTTGTTTTGTTCTTCACAATTGCTTCCTCCAGCGCTTTCGCAGCGTCGTCGCTCATGCGCGCCCAAGGGTAGCACGCGACGTAGGCAACAACGCGGCCAACTTTCTCTTTCTTGCCAGCACCGTTGGTGTTGCCATGCGGAGTTGTCGAGCGCCACAAAACCATGGAGCCAACCGGTGCGTTGATCACGTAGCCACGCCCCAGAGTTTCGAAGAGCTCGTCGGGAATCGCGTAGTAGTCAGTGTCTTTTGCACTGACGTCGCCGGACCAAATTGCAAAGTTCTTCGCTGTTGCAGGATAGATCACCAGGCCTTGATCGGGCTGCGACGCCGCTTGCAGCACAACAATACTTTGCAGTACGTCTTCTTTAACCGTGCGCTCGATGCGCGTCACATTTGCGTCGACGTGAGGTTCGAGAGTAGAGCGCGTTTTGTTCGGCATCATCATGCCAAATCGATCGTTTGACTTTGCCAAACAATTCGCGTTGGCAACCCCGTAGTAGTCGACGAATGCACGCGTCACGTTTGCATCGCAGCGAATTTCCTTCAAAGTTTTCAAGCCTGCTGCGCCATCGACTGCAACCATGCCAGAGCCTTTGTAGGGCGGCGCATTGCCGTTGTCGAGTGTGAGCGGATCGCGCGGATCGAGGCCGCAAAATCCTTTCTCCAAAGTGTAGAGAGTTTTGTAGGCATCGAAGAGAGAGTTTCGATACGCCTCGGCGCGTTCCACTGTCAAAACATTCGTGACAACACAAAATCCGTGCTCCTCGATTGTCTCGCGAAGTTTCGATGGCGCGTAACTTCCGTAAGTTAGAGTCGGCGGGTTCGGGTGCACTGTGGGCACTGAAAGTTTCGGCTTCTTCGGTTCTTCCGACAGATTTGCAACGCTGGATAAACGCTTCTCGGCCATTTCACTCGATCGCGCGCACGAGAAACGGGAAAGGGAAAAAAGAAAAAAAAAATACAAACCCAACGC